>Ga0207866_1000234_pt1:0-40000 | contig 87001 bp, 69 predicted proteins | sample HigsolmetaAR203D_FD_184835 | JGI IMG/M metagenome (GOLD analysis project Ga0207866, IMG submission 184835) | Ionic liquid and high solid enriched microbial communities from the Joint BioEnergy Institute, USA - AR20-3-D (SPAdes) (version 2) ...
CCGCTGCCTCGACGTAGCCCCACGCATCGAGCAAGGCGATGAGATTCGCCGCGATCATGAGCACGAACACGATCTTGAGCACGTTGAACGCGCTGCGGCTCTGTTGCAGGCCGTAGAAAAAGACCGCGAAGTACACGAGCTGATCGACCAGCCGAGACTTGAGCGTGACGATCGCTTGAAACGTCTTGTAGCCCGGATACTGGACGATGATGGCCGCCGCGACGATCGAAACGGCGGCGTACCCGATCAGCAGAAAGAAACAGACATGCAGCTCGCGCAGCTCGAAACGAAAGGTGCGCTGGACTGCCATCTTGAACAAGAGCACCGCCAGCACGACGTACAGCAGCGCATTTTCGACCGACAGGCCGGGTCCGAGGCTGAGCGGCAGCGCAAACAGCCGTTGGGCGACGATGAGCGTCATGAGCCCGGCGAGCAGGAAGCTCATGCCGAGCTCGCGTGGCCCTGAGGACTCCATCGCTTGCACTGAGTAATGGCTCATCGCTGCGCGGTCTCTGGTTCGTGTGTCCGATCGGCGCCCTGGCTGGCGCCTGCGCAAACTCGCGCCTGCGCTGCACGCGCAACTTGCCCAGCGGCAAGAGCGCAACCCGCGTCCCTAGAAACCCTTGGGCACGTAAAAAGATCCACCACGCCCGGTGACGACCAATCCAATGCCCGTTCACTGCAGGGATTGCGCCGCGCCGGCGCGCAGCGGATCGCGATGCGCGACAGAGGCGGCCGTGAGCAGCTCGAGATAACGTGCCGCCACCGCCCGCGGCGAAAATTCGCTCTCGACGAACGTCCGCGCTCTCCTGCCCATCTCCTCGCGTCGCTCATGCGCTTTGAGCAATGCGTCGAGCGCCGCGACCATCTCCACGGGAGTGGCGCAGCGGATGCCCAGATTGCGCTCCTCGATCAGATGATCTGGATCGAAAAAAGACACGACCGGCACGCCGCGCACCCAGGCCTGCAGGAACGTGTTCGGAAATCCTTCTGCGCTCGATGTGTTGACGTGCACTTTGGCCCGTTCGAACAGTGCCCCTACATCCTGATAGCTGACGGCGCCAAGCATCTCGACATTCGGCAACTCGCGCGCACGCCTCCGCATGTCTTCGAAATAGGCCTCGTAGCGCGGCAACGCTCCGCCCACAATCACGAAGCGACGCTCGGGCAGCGCCCGTGCCAACTCGAACAGCACCTCGGGACGTTTGACGGGACGCAGGTTCCCGACCCAGAGCACGTCGATGTCCTTCGGCACAGCTGCAGCGAGCGGCGGCACTTCGACGAGCATCGGCACTACCTCGCTGTCGAGACCATAATGCTGACGCAACAAGCCGCGCTGGTGCTCCGTCTGCGCCGCGATGAGTGTCGCCCGCTTGAGCCCGTACTCGTACATCTTGCGATCGCGCGAATACACGACGAGCTGCGCGCCGGGAATGCAACCAAGATCGGAAGCGATGCGGACGATCGCCTTCTTACCCATGCGTCGCGCAAACCAGACGGCCACGCCCGTGAGCATGCCCGCCGGCGATTGGTAATAGACGTCTGCATCGGCGACATGAAGCGCACGTATGACGCGCATCAGGCGCGTGAAGAAGCGCACCCCGGGTATGCCGCCTTGGGGACGGTACGCGGCAATGGCCCGAATTCCGTCGATCTCGACGATTGGCGGCTGACCGTGGTCGTAAACGACGATCGACACTTCGATCCCAAGATCGCGCCACGCCCGCGCCAGCAAGACATGCTGCACCGATTCACCGCCGATGTGGCCGTACGAAGTGTCGCCGGTCAACATCGCGTAATCATCCAAGCCAACGATGCATACTTTCATCGGCGCCAAACGGTCTCGCCGTGTAGGAAGTTCCCGAAGCACATTGCGTTGCGCCAATTCGTCGGGCACACGGCTTGCATGCTCCATGACGATTCATTCTTCCATGATGGGACACCATGTCGCCGCCGCTGTACGAAGACATCTCGCAAACACCACGCACGAAACCCAGGAGCACGCTGCTGCGAGCACCCGCTGCGCAAGAGCGCCGCAGCGAGGACGAGCTCTGGCAGCATTACATGGTGGAAAAAGAGCTCGCGGATCGGCTGCGCCATGCCACGCGCGAAGAACGTCGCCGCTTGTACACGAGCGTCTATGAGGAGCTCTTCCGGCGTCTTCCCAACCATCCTCAGCTCACCAAGAAGATTCCGACGCAGGAGAAGCTCGAGCGGATCGAGTATCAGCTGCGACTGCTGCGTCCCTGGCTCACATCGGACACGACCTTTCTCGAGGTGGGTGCAGGCGACTGCGCGCTGTCCTTTGCCGTCGCTCGCTATGTCACGCATGCATATGCAGTCGACGTTTCGGAGACTATCGCACGCGCGCCATCGACCCCGAAGAACTTCACCCTCTTGATCTCCGACGGTTCGAACATACCGGTACCCGACGGCATCATCACTTTGGCGTTCAGCGATCAGCTCATGGAGCACCTGCATCCGGACGACGCGCTGGACCAACTCGCGGACATCTACCGATCGCTGGCCCCGGGCGGAACCTATGTTTGCGTAACCCCGAACCGTCTGACCGGTCCGCACGATATCTCGCGCTACTTCGAGGAGACGGCCGCCGGCTTCCATCTCAAGGAGTACACCATGCGTGAGCTGATCGCGATGTTCAAACGCGTCGGCTTCAAGAAGGTGGTCCAATGCGTCCCGACGGCTCGCGGCCCTCGCGCGCTACCCAATCTGTTCTCGACAACGTGCGAACGCGCTTTTCAAGCGATTCCGCGAGCGATCCGTGCGCGCATCTCTCGTGGCGCCATCGCGAAATTCCTCGAGCTCAGGATCATTGCGACGAAGTAGCGTTGCTGCTTGCGGTCAATTGGAGCGTCGTGCCGCGGATGGCCGCACCAAACGAAGCAAGCGCAGGAGTGCGTTTGCCTCCTGGACACGCATGACGCCGAGCAACAGGATGAACACGCAAAGATAGAGCGACCCGCCGAGCGCAGCCCCGAAGATGCCGAGCGTGTCGGTCCAAAACGAAGTAGCGATGACCGTCGCCGCAAGCGCGGCTGCGAGCAGAACCTTGAACAGATCGCCCCAGCGAGCAAGTCCGCTCAGGTCGATGGCGTAGGCGCGCATCGTCTGACCAGCAAGATAAAAGCCCTCGATCGCGCGCGAAACCAGAAAGGCGGCCACCGCACCCAGCACTCCCCACTTGGGCACGAGCAGCCCCATCAGACCGATGTTGACCAGCAGCGCGAGCACATTGCTGCGAAGAATGGCGGCCGTTCTGTCGGCTGCCCGCAGCGGCACTGCAAAGTCGATGCTCTCGCGCAGAAACGTCAGCAGATAGAGCTGAAAGATCGGCACCGCCGGCAGGTACTTTTCCGAGAAGAACGTTTCGATGAGCGGCTCGGCGAAACGCGCGAGCACCACGCCCACGCCGATGAGCGCGATCGCGGCAGCGACGGTCGACCTGCGCCAGAGCTCGAGACGGTCGGCGGTCGTCCTGTCCCCGTTTGACACCATCTCCGGCAACAGTACGTCCGACAGCGAATTGCGCAGGACCGTGATCACAGGTTGGACATAAACGCCGATCGCGTAGTGTGCGAGCGCCACCGGTCCCAACATCTTGGCGACGAACAACGCGCCCAGCGACTTGTTGACCGTCACCATTGCCAACGCGGCTCCGTACGGCAGACAGAACTCGAGCTGTTCCTTCCACCGGTACTCGCCTCGTAACGCATGCTTGCGCGCACGCCAGCGCCAGCCGATGGCGCAAAGCGCGAGACGAAGGGACTCGAGCACGATGAGGGCGGAGACGATCGCGCCGACATCGCGCGTCAATGCTGCTGCGATCGTTACGACCGTGATACGCGCCACCAGCCGTGCAGTGGTATAGGCGAACACGGCATAGGTTCGTTTCTCGGCGAGCCACAGGAACTCCCAGAAATCGAGGTTCACGAACAGGAGCACATAGAGCGCAACCTGCGGCCCGAATTCGCCGAGCATCCGTCCGCCGCCGAGCTCGTGCAGCACGAATGCCGCTCCAGTTACGAGCAGGCTGCTCGCCAACGTCAACCAGACGGATTGATCGACGTACCGCCAGCTGCTGCGAGGATCGCTCGGAACGAAGCGTAACAAGCTGCTGTTGATGCCGAACCCGGCAATGGTGATGAGCACCGTCGCGTACACGATGAACTCGCGGTAGCGGCCGAAGTCTTCGACCGACAGCAGCCGCACCAAGATCATGGGGCTGATCAAGATCAGCCCCTGATTGAGCAGCCGCGCCAGCGAGACGATCGCGGCCCGTCCGCCGATGGCGCGAATCGCGCTAGCGCGGGATCGAGACGGCACGGTCTGCGGATTCGGATCGGCTGGCGTCGACGGCATCGGATGCATCACGGGTCGCAGTGTCGGACTCTCCAGTGTGTGGGGTGCGCGCACTCGGCATGGCACGCAGCACCTGACTCTTTCCATCGCGGCCGACGTACAGCGTCTCGAAGCGATCGGAGCGGATTGCCGCATGCAGCTCCGGGCCACGCATGCCGATCCGCCCGTCCGCTTGATTCTCGCCGCTCACGATGACGAAGATGCGTTTGTCGGCATGCTCGCTCAGCACGCGATCGAGCATCGCCTGGCTGACCACGACCGGCGTGCCGGTGTAGAAGTCGACTACCGTGCCGTCCTTGCTCGTGACGAAGCGTTGCGCCACCGCCGGGCCGATCAGCCAATAGTCCACCTTGCCGAGGTAATACGTTTGCTGCAACACATCCTCGGCGAGCACGACATCGTCGTCGCTGACTCCAATGGAACGCAGATACTCGGCAGTGCCTTTGTGGTCCGGATGGATGCGATAGCCGGCGTTCACCACGCGCGCTGCTTCTACCGGATTGATGACGAGCAGCGCCGTGACCGCCGCTGCGATGCATGTGCTCGCACGCGTTCTGAGCCAGCGATCCGACGCAGCTTGCACGGCGGCAAACGCAGACAGGAGCAACGGCACGAGCGCAACCGCCGTGTAGCGCGGCGGAATGTTCCATGCGAAAGCACCGATGGCAAAAACCGGCGCCCAGACCATGAGCACGATCAGCAACCAATAGTCCGGCACGGGATGGCCGCGTGCGAGGCGGTACAGCACCCACGCGAGCGATGCGGCGCCGATGACGCCGGCCGCCAGACTCAGCTGCGCAACGCGCACGTAGGGCCAGACGCTCGGTTGCCCGATCATCGCCCCTACGAGTCGGACGAGCGTTCCTGCCTTCGGCGCGAGAAGCGCCGCGTGTGCGGCGGCAACGAGCGCCGCTGCACCCCCAAGAACGAGCAACAGACGCAACGTGCCTTGCTTCGCGAAGCGCAGCGCAATGACTGCGCCAGCTACGTAACTGAGAGCCGCCAGGTGATAGAACAATGCGATCTGCAGCACGGCGCCCAGCAACAGCAGCACACCGGCTGCAATACCTTCACGCGCACCGATACTGCGGCCGATCCGCCACGCCACGATGCTCATCGCTGCGCATGCGGCGATGAGCAAGAGATCGAATACGACAGGAAAATCCCCTCGGACCGCCGGCCCGCTGCGCGGTCCTTCGGGCAGCTCCGCCGCGAACTCTGGCGGCGGCACGGGATATTGAGCCTGCACCCAGGTGTCTATCGTGAGGAACGCGACAACCGAAACGATGCAGGCGAGCGCACCGTACAAGAGGCGCCGCGCGTCGCCGTGAACGATCCCCGGCAACAAGAACAGCGCAATCGCCGACACGGCAAGCACCTGCATATCCATGCCGAGGATCAATGTCGCGGTCGCAGCGACGAGCCAACGCGTTCGATTGCTGCGTTCCCAGGCGAACACGAAAGCCATCGCGGCTGCTACGCAGGTGACGAAGAAGATGTACATGCGCGCCGTCTGGGAATAGACGACGAGCTCAGGCAACGCGGCGATCGCAGCGACGAACGCAAGATTCCATTCGACGCGCAGGAATCTGCGGCCGACGAAGTACGCGATGAAGATGAGCAGCACGCCGCACAGTGCAGAAGGCAGACGCAGCGCCCACTCCGATTCCCCGAAGAGCGACACCGAACCTGCCATCAGGTAGAGCTGCGTCAGCCCGCGCGGGTAGAACATCCCGCTCGGCAGAATCGGCGCACCCTCGGCGAGGATGCCGCGCACGGCCATTCCCATCGTCTCTTCGTCACCGTGCAGGCCGACACTGCCGAGCCCCCAGAAACGCAGCAACGCGCCGCACGCAATGAGACAGCCGAGCAGGCCAAGCTCGAGCACGCTCGCCCGGCTCGTCGCGGGCGTCGTGTCGCTCACGAGCGACCTGAGCACATCCAGCACCGGCCACCTCCGCGGCAACCTCGAGGCGGACAGCGGTGGATGAGTCGCCGAGCGGGCAACGTCGATGGACATCGATGGATCCAAAGTTGATGCAGGAGGTGATCGAGATACGCCGCAATGCGCCTCTTCTGCACCACCCACATTGGGTCGCGGCACGAGTCATCGCGACGGCGACGCTAGATCAGCAAGTTGCGTACCAGCTGACAAACGAAAACGCCGCCGAGATCGTTGCTGGAACGATCGTCGGCGGCGTCTTGCGTCGCGTGCGGTTTGCTCAGGCGAACGCCTGAAATTACAAACCCAATGTAGAAACTACTGCATACGCGAGGAGCCGAGCTTTCATCATCCGCCCGCGAGCACCGGCGCTGCCGGCGGACGCGGCGAGCGCCCTTCGACCTGCGCCGCCAGCTCGTGCAGCCACAGCTCTAGCCGCGTGTACCCGCTCGGCGTCACCTCGTTGTAGTTCTCCGGCAGCGTCAAGGTGCGACGGTTCTGCGCGAGGTTGGGCCAGCCGCCCGCGTTCTTCTGACAACGCGCGCTCCCGTCGGGCGCCACGCAGTTGATGATCTGCCCCGTCCCCTTTCGCACTTGATCGACGATGCGCGCGTCGACCGGATCGCGATCCGCCGGGCGCGCACCCGCCGACCTGAGCACGTGATCGAGCACGACACTGTCGGACGTCGCCAATCGCGTCAGACCTGCAGGCCAGGTCGGCGGCGCGTTCGTCAGAAACGGCGTCAGCGGCACTGCATTGCCGATCGGCGAGAGCAGCGACATCGGATCCTTCGCCGAATTGGCGATATCGAGTGCGTGGTTGTCCGCCAAGTAGATGCGGCTGGCCGACGGCAGCGCGAACTGATTGCCTTCGGTATGTACGGCCACCGGCTTGACGCTGTTCGCATGATCGCGTCCGCGAATGAAGACATTGCCGATGATCGTGTTCTTCGTGACGATGCCACGTTCGCTCTGCAGGTCGACGTCCCGCACCTTACGGTTGTAGACGACGTTGTTCACCATGACCATCTGTCCGGCACGCGACAGCGGATTGCGGTCCGCCATATGGGCGAGGAGGTTGCCGACAAACGTCACTTTGCCGTTGTAAGGTCCGAAAAGGACGCCATAGCCGTGCGGGCCCTTGGGATGCAACGAGTTGTCGAGCGCCTCGGCAAAGATATTGTTGCTCAACGTGACGTTGTCCCAATTCAGCCAGAGACTGGCGGTCTCGTCGATCGCCCAGGCGAACGAACAGTGATCCACCACGATGTTGCGGATCACGCCATTGTCGCTTTCGATCTTGAGCGCATCGCGATTCTCGGGATTCGGACCGTCCGGGTCGTCGCCGGCACGGACTCGGATGTGCTGCACGAGCACGTCGGACGTGGAGATGCGCAGCGCCGCCCCTCGCAGCATGATGCCCGGCGACGGCGCAGTCTGACCTGCGATCGTGATGTTCGGGTTGGTGATGCTGAGATCTTTCTTCAGGCGGATCGTCCCTGAGACTTCGAAGACGCACACACGCGGACCCGACGCGAGCGCGCACTCGCGCAGCGATCCGGCGCCCGAGTCGTTCAGATTCGTGACGCGATACACCTTGCCGCCGCGTCCGGCGGGCGTGTCGATCCCGAACCCCGCTGCATTCGGTATCACAGGCAGCGCATCGGCCATGAAAGGCGCGAGCAGCGCGGCACCCGCCAGCGCCGTCGCGATCCGCTTGCGTAGCGAGCTCTTGGCGTGCGTTGAGCGATTCATTGCTTGTCGCATGGAAAATTCTTCCCTCGATGGTATTCGTCAGCAACTTCATCGTCACGCTGTCGGCAAAACGCGTCTTCCGCACGCTCCGATCCGCAGCAAAACGACGTTCGTGATCCGTCACGAGCTAGCGATCCGACGCGGGCGAAAGTACCTTTGCTGCTGCGCAGGCGACATCGGAGAAGCCCTGAACAACGGGTTGGCACTCCGGCGTGTCAGATTTTTCCGATAGCGACGTCGTCATCTCTGACTTGAGCATCGCGGGCGCGAGATTCGGCTCAAGGCGCGGTAGTGGAAGTTACAACTGCGCTGTAATCCCTACCTGCAAGCACTGAAGTCGAGCTGAGCACGCTGCCTCATCGAGGCGCGGAAACACGACTTTCGCCGAGTCGGCACTAAACGTGCATTTCGCTTCGGCATCCAATGCGTTTACCAAACGATGCGACGCAATCCAACAGAGCTCACCGATCGCGAATTCGACGTGCTCATCATCGGCGGCGGATCGTTCGGTGCCGCCGCCGCGCGGGAAGCCGCGCTGCGCGGACTGCGCGCTGCGCTCATCGAGCGCAGCGACTTCGGCGCAGGTGCCTCGTCCGAATGCTTCAAGATGGTCCACGGCGGGATCCGCTACCTGCAGCACGCCGACTTCACGCGCCTGCGCTCGTCATGTCATGAGCGCACGACCTTCCTGCGCATCGCGCCCCATCTGGTGCAACCGTTGCCGATCGCAATACCGACCTATGGACACGGTCGACGCGGCAAGGTGTTTCTCGGTGCAGGCGCCTGTCTCTACGACTTGCTCACGCTCGATCGCAATCGCGCGATCCGCGACCCGGCTCGGCGGATTCATCGCACGCGTTTCTTGGGACGCGCCGAGCTGCTTGGGCTCTTCCCGCACTTGGACGCCCCGGATCTGAGCGGCGCCGTCGTCTTCGAAGACGGTCAGATGTACAACCCGGCGCGGCTCGTGCTGGCCTTCGTACGCGCTGCCGCCGAGCTCGGTGCGACGGTCTGCAATTACATGGAGGCGCGCAGCTATCTGTGGGACGGCTCGAATGTGATCGGTGCGCGCGCCCGCGACGTGCTGAGCGGCGAGGAGATCGAGATTCGCGCGCGGCTGACCTTGAACGCCGCCGGCCCATGGGCCGATTTCGTCAATCGCGACGAGGCGCGCTTCGGCCCCTTCGCCCGCGCGCCGTTCTCCCGCGACGCGTATTTCATCGTCGAGCGCGCCCCGGTCTCGCCGTACGCCTTGGCGGTGCAAGGGTTGAGCCGCGACAAGGACGCGGTCTTGAGCCGGAGCAAGCGCCATCTGTTTGCCGTGCCCTGGCGGGACAAGACACTGTTCGGTGTGTGGCATCGGCACTGGCTTGCGCACCCCGACACGGCCCACGTCACGGACGAGGAACTCGACGCTTGGATTGCGGAACTCAACACCGTCTATCCGGCGTTGCAGCTCACTAGGGAGGAAGTGAGCTTTGCGAACTGCGGTCTCGTGCCATTCGGCGAGACGGCGACGCCGGAAGAGCTCAGCTTCGGCAAGGAATCGCGCCTGATCGATCATCGCCGCAGCCACGGCGTCGGAGGGCTCGTGAGTCTCGTCGGGATTCGTTTCACGACGGCGCGCATCGACGCGGAACGAGCGCTCAACGTGCTGCTCGAGCAGTGGCCCGACAGGCGCTTTCCCCATCGGGTCTCGGCCTCGACGCACGCGCCGCTGCCGGGCGGCGACATCGCCGACTTTGGCGCTTTCAGCGCCGAGTGGCGGCGGCGATTACAAGGGTTGCCGCAAGCGACGATCGACGGACTCGTACGCAACTTCGGCGCCGACGTCGAACGCCTGTTCGACGGCATTGCCCCGCAGATGCTGGCCGCACTGCCGCTCATCGGCAAGTCGACGCTGCTGCGCGAGATCAGCTACGCCGTGGAACACGAGATGGCCATGCGTCTCGACGACGTCGTGCTCAGGCGCACCGATCTGGCAGCGGGTGCGCATCCCGGCCGCGATGCGCTCGAGCGCGCCGCTCGAGAGATGGCGCGTCTGCTCGGCTGGTCGGCACAGCGCACTGCAGAAGAAGTCGCACGGACCGAGGAGATTCTGCGCAAGCATCACGCGCGCGTCGATGCAGCAACTCCCCGACCGCACGTGAGTGACACGCATCGAGCAGTAGGTTGATCCGACACATGCACGCACCAAACAGCACAGGACAATCCAGGCTCTTGATCACCGGCGCCACGGGCTTCATCGGCTCGCGGCTGGCGTTGCATGCTCACCGTAGCGGGCTGGATGTCATCGCCGTCGGGCGAGACGCCTCGCGTGTAGAGAAAGAGCGCGCGGATGAGCTGCGTGCCGCCGGCGTGCGCCTGGCGCTCGGCAAGCTCCAGGAAACTCAGTTCGCCGCCAGCGTCGTCGCCGACTGCAGTGCCGTCATTCATCTCGCGGCCGCGCAGCACGAAGCGCAAATGCCGGAAGCGTACTTTCGCGACGTGAACGTCATCGGCACTCGCGTGCTGCTCGAAGCCGCGCAGAAGGCAGGCGTGCGCCGCTTCGTGTACGGCAGCACCATCGGCGTGTACGGCTCGGGCGCGGATCATGTGCTCGATGAAACGAGCGCCACGCATCCCGACAATCCCTATACGCGCAGCAAGCTCGAAGCCGAAGGCGTCGTCGCAAGCTTCGCGCAGGACCTCGAGACCTGCATCGTACGCATCCCGGAAACCTACGGTCCGAGCGACTTTCGTCTGCTCAAGCTGTTTCGTGCCATCGACCGCGGTCATTTCGCCATCATCGGCCCGGGGCTCAATCGGCACCAGCCGATGTATGTCGGCGACTTGATCCGCATGCTCTTGCTCGCGGTGGAGCATCCGGCGGCCGTCGGACAGCTGTTCGTCGTCGCCGGCGCCGAAGCTCTCACGACCAAGGAAATGATCGAAACGATTGCCACGGTGATGCGGCGCCGTCCGCCGCGCTTGCACCTGCCCCTGTGGCCGTTCACCGTCGCCGCAAGAGCATGCGAAGCGGTCTTTACGCCCCTCGGCATGCACCCGCCGTTGCATCGTCGGCGCCTCGACTTCTTTACCAAGAGCTTCATGTTCTCGACCGCCAAGGCGCAGGAGATGCTCGGCTTTCAACCGCAGGTGACCTTCGCAGCCGGCGCAGCGGACACCGTGAGCTGGTATCGAGCCAAAGGCTATCTGCCGCCGCGCGAAACCCAAGCGATGGCAGGAGCGGAATCGACGTGACCGGCGCGACCGACATGCATGGCATCGCTGCTATCCCATTCCAAGCGTCTCGTTCGCTGCGGAGCAAGTACACGTGATGTCCGCGCATCTCGACGTTCGCCATTCATCGACGCCGAAGGCGTGGGCGCCGAAGACGATTGATCTCGACGGCGGCGCCACCGGCGATCTACAAGATGGCGGCACCGCGGATATGGCTGAGGTCTGCACCGAGGATGTGCCGCTCGACACGCCTGTGGATCACACCGACACCGCCACGACGGAAGTCATCGGCGCCACAGCGACGATGGCCACGCCCATCGGACCGGAACACACTTCCACCACCCCTGCACCGGCGCGCGCCGAGCCTGCTCCAACACCCGCACGAAGTGCGCACGTATCTCCTGGCGCGGTGCTCAAAGAGCGCTATCTCATCGAGCAGGTGCTGGGTGCCGGGGGCACGGCTTGGGTGTTTCGCGCGCGCGATCTCACGCTCGATCAGCAGGCACCCGGCGCGCGCATCGCAATCAAGATGCCGCGACCCGATGTCAAGGATCGCACGCGGGCCGTCGCCCGCTTGCAACATGAATTCAAGCACGCGCAGGGCCTCGTGCATCCGAACATTGCCCGTGTCGTGGCGTTGGAAAGCGATGATCAGACGTGGTTCATGACGATGGAGCTCATCGAAGGGCGTTCGCTGGCGACGCTCATGCGCGAGCCCGACGGGCTTCCTGACACGCTCAAGCGTGCGGTGTTGACCTCATGTGCCCAGGCGCTCGCCTACGCGCACAGCAAGGACATCGTGCACGGCGACTTCAAGCCCGCCAATGTGATCGTCGGGCCGAGCGGTCAGGTCAAAGTGTTCGACTTCGGTGCAGCAGCTTCGCTCGAAGGCGAAGACACGCGCATTCCTGCCGGTACACCGGCTTACGCGAGCCCGCAGGTACTGAGCGGAGACAAGCCCGACCCGCGCGACGACGTGTTCAGCTTCGCATGCGTAGCGTACGAGCTCCTGACGGGCAATCATCCTTTCGAACGCCTCCCCTCGCTCGAAGCGCGCGCTGAGGGCAAGACACCGGCACGTGCGTGGAATCTCTCTGCACCGCAATGGCTGGCGTTGCTGTCAGCCCTCTCCTGGGAGCGCGAAGAACGTCCGGCCGATATCGTCACACTCGCGCAAAAGTTGCTCGCGGATGCGCCGGCCGTCCCACGCGCACCGCAGGCGCCGCTTGCACCGAGTCAGCCGGCCGCACCCGCGGATCCCGCCGACGATCTGATGCCGACGCAGCGCAGCTGGGGCTTTTTCGTCTTCATTGCTGTCGCGCTCGCCGTGATGCTGTTTGCCGCCCGGCGCGAAAGCATCGAACCGGATACGGCCGATGCCGTGCCGTCCGCTCAGGCAACCGCGGAAACCATCGGCACGAGCGCGCTCGGCAACGTTGCCCCATCAGGCACACGCGCGCCGGAGCATCTGAGCCTACCTACGCCTCCCCCAGCAAACGACGATGCTACGGAGACTGGCACCTCGCCTGAGGCGACGCCTGCCGCACCCGCGACATCGCGTTCCCCGCCGAAAGCCTCCCCGCCCGCACTCGACAGCATCGGCTTCGAGAGTGCCTCGATCACGACGAGCGAAAGCGCCATCGCCGCGGTCTTGATCGTGCATCGCACGGGCTCTCTCGACGGCCGCGCCGTCGCTCGCTGGCGCGCGACGAGCGGCACCGCGCAAATCGATGAAGACTTCATCACGAGCCCGACCGGCACTGTCGAATTCGCCGATGGCCAGGCGCAGCGTGCTCTCTACATTCCGCTTCGTAACGACCAGCTAGCCGAAGGCGACGAAACCTTTTCCATCGAGTTGATCGATGCACAGCGAGCGCGACTGGGAAGCGTGCGCGTCGCCACCGTCACGATCAAGGACGACGACTAGCGCTCCCGGCACATCAGGACGCCGAGACGGGAGAGCGCAACCGCGGCGAGCGTTTCCGCCGTTCACCCGAGCGCACACGCGCCGATAGCCCACTTCTCACCCATTCGCCATGCGCCGCAATGCCAGCGCCGATGCACGCGATCGCCGTCATCGGCACGCTGTAACGCGGCTCGAAGGTGGTCAACAATGCGTAGAACGCCGTCAAGGCTACCGCCGGCAAGCAGAAGACGAGCAGATCGTAACGCCGTCTGACAAGCGCATGAACGACCGTAAGCCCGAACAAGGCAAGCAGGACCAACCCACCACGCCACAAAATGGGCACCGTCAGCGCAAGGGTCTTGAGCGGCTGCGCTTTGAGTCGCTGGAGCGCACGCGCCTTGAGCTCGTTGTCGGCAACCACGTCGGCGCGCTGTCCGTAGCCAAGCTCGCGAAACTCCCGACGCAGCTTGACGCGCTCGGCACGACCCACCGCCACGATCGAGGTGGCCAGCTCGGGTCGCCCGGCACGCTCGGCCGCCAAGTTGAGCCGCTCCCACTTCGGCGTTCTATTGAGCCGAAAGAGCGGACCGCCCGGCTCGAGATCGCTCGAGGTTATCCCCAGCAAGCGACCGGTGAGACCCCGCAGCGGACCGGGCGCGAACACGTAAAACGATCCTTTGTACTCGGCCGCGTTCACATCGTTGTACAGCGTGCGCGCATACAACGCCAAGCCGCCGCGCTCTGAAACGCTCACGACGCCGAACTGCACCCAGTTACGGTACAGCCACGGCGCCAGCACGATACCAAACACCACTGCAAACGCCGCCAGTTCTTTGGCTCCAAGACGCATCGATCCCGCGCGCCGGCGCGCCAGCGCCAAGATGCCGATGATGACGAGCAACCCGATTGCGACGTACAGGAACGCCGCTTTGACCAAGGCCGCCAGTGCAAACAATCCGCCGGAGGCAGCGAGACTGCGAGGGCTCCGCCGCAGCAACCCCACGATGAAGCTCCACGAGGCGACAATCAGCAGTGCGGCTGCAGGAAGCTCCGTGTAGAGCGTGTCGATGGGCCGGCTTCCGCCCATTTCATAGAGGAAGATTGTCTGCCCGAACACCGCAACAACGAGGGCTGCGACGAACGAACCCGAGAGCTGGAACGCGACGTAGAAAGCGCCTGCGCACAGCAGCGTCAGCCAGAACAGATTCTGCAGCTTGAGCCAATGAGCACGTTCACCCTGCAAGTACTCCTCGGGTGCCGCGGGACCGTGCACTGCGTCGATGACCGTTACGCCAAGCGCGGTCACGAGGATCGGCAACGGCTCGCGATACATCGTGGGCAGGTCGGGTTCTTTGAGGGCAATAACGCCGTTGTGCTTGAGGTTCACGGCGGGCACGACCGTCCCGATCGCATCGTGGATGATCGGCGAGGGCGTGATGTGCTGCAGCCAGAGCAGCATGAGCCCCGCGTAGACGATGAGCGCCGCCCAGCGCTGAGCGCGCGTCAAATGCACAGGCGAGGATGCCGAGTCCGCCGCCCCCTCCGTCTTCGTCACGATCATCCGTCCTCCGTTGACTGCAGGCGCGATCGGCGTGTCGCGCTCACTTCAAGCGCTGCCTCGGGATTCGACCGAGCGCGTTTAGACGACGCGCTCAGGGACGTACCGCCACTGCTGCCACCTTCTTGCTCAGCACCCGCACCTTCTTGCCGTAGAGCATGAAGATGACGCGCATGAACAGCTCGAGCACGCTCGTGACGGCCAGACCCACGTAGTTGAGCGGATTCGTCCAGAAGACATACAGCTTGAGCGCGAACGGCCGCACGTCACGAAAGCCGCCGAGCTCGAGTAGCTGCGTCAGGCTGTACTCGGTAACGATGTAGAAATGGTCGATGTTGTGTGCAAGATTTTCCGCACCGACGAAGGGATTCGCGCCGTTCATCGCGTAGACGATGATCCGCCCGCCGGGCTTCATCGCGGCATGACAGAGGCGAAGAAACTCGATCGTCTCATCGTGCGTGAGGTGGTTGAGCTCCTGCTCAGGGATGATGACGTCGAATTCGCCCCGCTTGCCTTCGAGATAGGGAAAGGCTTCCGCCACTTCGCACGGCAATCCGCGCTTGCGTCCGTGCTCGATCTTGATCGGATCCGAGTCGATCCCGACGACGTTGCGATAGCCCGCTTTGACGAGCACGTTGAGCAAGTAGCCGGGCCCACAGCTGATCACGAGGATGCGCGCTGCGCGATTCTCCGGCAGATAAGGCAAGTAGTTCGCCCGATAGTACGCAGCGAACGCATCGTAGCCCTTGTCGATATCGGCAGGCGCTTGCCAGTACGAATCGAAGGGCTCGAGCTTGGCAGCCAAACGCCGTCGCGGCGTCAACTCAGGTCTGAGCGGTTGAACGTTCATGCGCACGATCCCTGGGAACACCGACAGGAGACTCTGTAAATACGGAAGCGGCGGGAAGGTTCCCTCGATCGGGGCTCCGGGCACTGAGCATCGGTAGTTGGCCAGAAAATGAATTGCAACATCCCGTTCTTCTCCGGCCAAGCCCAGTGCTCCCTACTAGCACCCAGTATCGGCATCATTCTTGCTCCTTCCCCGGTATGCGCATCCTCTTTTGTAATTACGAATATCCGCCGCTTGGCGGCGGCGGCGGTGTGGTCATGGCGGCGCTGGCGCGGCATCTCGCCAAGCGCCATGAGGTCACGGTGCTGACTTCGCGTGCCTGCGACCTGCCGTCGATGAGCATCGAGGACGGCGTGCGGATCATCCGCGTGCCGGTGTTCTTCCGCCGCGAGCTTGCCGTTGCGAACTTTCCGTCGATGCTCGCTTATCTGCCGAGCGGGTTCCTTCGCGGACTGAGCTTGCACCGTGGCGCGCCGTTCGATGTCATCAACACGCATTTCGTCGTACCGACCGGTCCGCTCGGGCACGTGCTCGCGCGCCTCTATCGAGTGCCGAACGTGCTTTCCGTGCACGGCGGCGACTTGTACGACCCGAGCAAGACAAGCTCACCGCACCGTCATGCGCCACTGCGAGCAGCGGTAAGAGCACTCTTGCGCGCAGCGGATGCAGTCGTCGGACAATCTCAAGATACGCTGAGCCGCGTACGCTCGATCTACGGTATCGATCGTCCGACGAAGTTGATCCCGCTGGGCATCGAACGCCCGCCGCCGCTCGAGCGCGCATACCGTGCGCACTTCGGCCTGCCCGAGCAAGCGTTCGTGATGGTGACGGTCGGACGTCTCGTGGCACGCAAGGCCACGGTGCAGCTCGTCGAGATCCTCGCAGCCACCGGGCTCGCCGATGCCTATCTGCTCATCGTCGGCGACGGCCCCGATGCCGAGGCCATCCGCGCGCGTGCGCACGCGCTCGGCGTCTCTGACCGTGTTCGCCTGCTCGGTCAAGTATCGGATGCGGACAAGTACGCCGCGCTGCAAGTCTCCGACGTGTTCGTCTCCACGAGCCAGCACGAAGGATTCGGACTCGTGTTTCTCGAGGCCATGGCGCAAGGCTTGCCGATCGTCTGCTACGACCGCGGCGGACAGACGGACTTCCTGACGAGCGGCGAAACCGGCTATGTGGTGCCGCTCAACGAGCGCGAACGTTTCAAGGACGCGCTCCTGTCGCTGTATCGCGACCCCCATGCTCGCCGAACCCAAGGCGAGCGCAATCTGCAGCGCGTCGAGCAGTTCTTCATCGACACCTGCGCAGCGCGCTACGAGCAGGTCTTCGAAGAGGTGCTCGCCCGACGCGTGGGCGAGACCAAGCAGCGGGCCGTGTCCCGCGTCCGCAGCCTATAGCCCATCATTACCTATGTGCGGAATTGCCGCTCTGCTCTCTCCCGACAAGGCTTGGCGCGAAGCGTCGATGCGCCGGATGCTGACGGCGCTGCGCCATCGCGGTCCTGATGGCGAAGGCGCCTATCACGACGACAATGCCAGCCTGGGTCATCGACGACTTGCCATCATCGACCTCGCCAACGGTGCGCAGCCGCTTCAGAATGCCGATGGGACGCTGCAGCTCGTCGCCAACGGCGAGATCTACAACTATCGCGAGCTGCGGCAAACGCTCGAACGCGACGGATACGCGTTTCGCACCCACAGCGACTGCGAGGTCATCATTGCGCTCTACGAGCGTTATGGCACGCGTCTCGTCGAGCACCTGCGCGGAATGTTCGCGTTCGTTCTTTGGGACGCCCGCGAGCGGCGTTTGATCGCCGCACGCGATCACCTCGGTCAGAAACCCCTCTATTATCGATTCGACGAGCGTGGCTTTGCCTGCGCCTCCGAGATCAAGGCAGTGATCGCCGCCGACGATATCAAGCGACCGTCGCTGAACCTGCAGGCGTTGGATCAGTATCTCGCGCTACGCGTCATCGACGCGCCGCTCTCCATGTTCGAAGGCATCGAAAAGCTGCCGCCTGCGCATCTGCTCACGCTCGAGCCCGGTGGCACGCCGGAGATTCGCCGTTACTGGAAGCTCTCGTACGCCGAGAAGCACACCGCGCAAGAAGAGACACTCATCGACGAGCTCGAGGCTCGAATCGAAGAGGCACTGCGCCTGCACATGGTCAGCGACGTTCCGGTGGGCGCCTTCTTGAGCGGCGGCATGGATTCGAGCTTGCTCGTTGCGATGATTGCCAAGCGCTTGCAGGTCGAAAGGCTGCCCACCTTCACGATGGGCATCGACTATGCGCGCTTCGACGAAGCCCCGGCGGCACGTCGGGTGGCGCAGACATACGGTACCGAGCATCACGAAGGACGCATCGAGCCGGACCTCGTCTCGCACCTGCCCGATCTCATCTGGGCGCTCGATGAGCCGTCGGATCCGCTGTCCCTGTGCACTTGGCTGCTCGCAGAGTTCACGCGCCAACACGTGAAAGTCGTGATCGGCGGCGACGGCGGCGATGAGCTCTTTGGGGGATACGATCGATACTACGGCAACATCTATGCTGGTCGCTACGGCAAAGTGCCCGAGCCGCTCCGGCGACGGGTGCTGCAGCCGGCCTTCTCGTTACTGCCGGCCTCCGGCTGGTACAAGAGCGCCGGCCACAAGCTGCGCTGGCTGCATCACCTGTCGTTCTACGAAGGCGGCGCGCGCTACGCCGCCAGCCTCTCGTATTTCTACTTCGACCGCGCGCGTCGCGAGCGACTTTACACACCCGCGGCGCGCGAGCGTCTTGCAGCGTTCGACGCCGAAGCTGCGATTCGTGTTCCTTACGAGCAAAGCGACGGCGACCCGCTCGATCGCATGCTCTACGCAGACAGCATGGTGCGCCTGCCCAACCATCCGGTCATGATCACCGACCGAATGTGCATGGCCCACGGTCTCGAGGCACGCAGCCCGTTCATGGACCACAAGCTCGCCGAGTTCGCAGCGGGCATTCCGAGCCAGCTCAAGATCCGCGGAGGCTCGCTGCGCTACATTCAACGCAAGCTTGCGGAACGGTATCTGCCTGCCGACGTCTTGAACCGGCCAAAACAGGGATTCGCCTCGGCGCTGCCATACCTGCTCAAGGAGCAGTATGCGCGTCTTTGCGATATCTGCCTGCGCGATTCGCATCTTGCCGCAGCGGACATTGTCGATCGCGCGCAAATCAAGCGACTGATCGACGAACACGCGCGCCGCCGCGACGATCACGGCAATCGCTTGTGGCTGCTGATCAATGCCGAGCTCTGGTATCGGATGATGATCGAGGGCGAATCGCGGGAAGCCGTGCGCCGGCTCCTGACCGCTTCGCCGGACCGCGCATCCCTCGTCGCCTCGCGGGCTTGAACCAGCGCGACCTAGCCGTAGGAGTAGTAGGCCTTGTCGTCGCGGTCTGCCGAACGGTTGAGCACGACGCCGAGCAAGTTCATCTCCGTCAGCACTTCCTTCGCGCTACGCAGGCTGTCGCGACTCGTAGCACCCTCGCCCACGACGAGCAGCAGCGCATCGAGCTGCGGAGAGAACGCGAGCACATCGTCCGACGCCAGCACCGGCGGCATGTCGACCACGATCACGCGCCGGGGGGCTTCGTTCTCCAAGGCGTGCATCAGATCGAGCATGCGCGGCGACGTCAGCAGCTCGGAGGACTGCGCCATCGGTTGAAAGTTGGGGATCACCGAAAAGCGCTCGATGTTCGGCGAATAGATGATCTCGTCGACCGTCGCCTCGCCGGCCAGATAGTCGCTGAGCCCTTTCTCGCCATTGAGCCCGCTCAGACCGAGATAGCTTGCCACTTTCGGCCGCTGCAGATCGAGATCGACCAGGAACACCCAAGTATTGACGTCCTGCGCCAGCGCGATCGCGAGATTGAGCGCAGTGAGCGTCTTGCCCTCGCCGACCGTTACGCCGGTCACCGCCAGCCGGCGCCACTGATTCGCCTCCAGGCGCCGCAGCACGCGCGTACGCAGGATCTTGTAGGCGCGCAGCGCCGTCTTGTCATTGATGCGCGGTAAGACCTTGTTCCGCTCGAGCAGCCCTTCGTCGAGCGAGACGCTCTGGAACCGACGCACTTGCGAGACGTCGATCGGTGCGGCCGCGGGACGTCGGGCGCGCGTGCGTGCGTAGAGGGGCTCGGAGGCGCCGAGGCGATGTCGCTGCTCGGCCGACTTTCGGACAGCGTCTTCGATGATGCTCATTCTCCGTGCCCTCTCGATACCTGGGTTAGAACAAGAAACGCAGCGCGAGGTAATAGACGATGGCGATACCGATCGCCGTCCGCCCCACGAACATCATCGCATCGCGGCGTCGCAGGCGAATCGTTTCCGCCGTCTCGATGACCGGCACGGCCACGAGCGGCGTGACATTGAGGATTTCGCGCACGTCGCGCACGCCGCGCACGGTTTGATCCAAGAACTGCGCCGCCACGACCGCGGCAAACCCCAGCGCGCCAGCCAACACGATGGACACCAGGAAGATTGCAAGACGCGCCGGCTTGGCGGGCTCGCGCGGTACGCTGGGGTGCTGTGCGATGCGGAACTCATCGACGGTGCCGCCCGCAATCGCCGCTTCATTGACCTCGGCATCCATCTGACGTTTCAGGAGCTCTTCGTACTTGGCACGGGCGCCGGCCAGATCGCGCGTGACGTCCTGATACTCGCGCTCGACTTCCGGCACGGCGTTCAGTTTGCTCTCGAGTTCGCTCAGCTTGGCGCGCAGCTGCGCCGCCCGACCCTCTAATGCCGCGATTTGCGCATCGGTGGCGTTGAGCTGCGTGCGAAGCTGCACCGCCATCGGCGATTCGGATGACAACGTCCGATCGGCGGTCTCACCGGCGGCAATGCGCGCTTCGAGCGATTCGATGGTACGCAGGATGCGCTTGATGTCCGGGTGATCGTCGCTGTAGCGCTGGCGCGCCTCGGCGAGAATGGCGCGCTGATTCTGTAACTGCTGTTGCAGCGTCATGCCGGCGACCGATCCGCCGGCGCGCAACTGCTCGATCTGCCGCCGCAGCGAGATCATGTCCGGATGGCTTTCGTCATAGGACACGCTCTTGCGACGGTATTCCTCTTCCAACTGACGCAGCGTGGCGGTTTCTGGCGCCGCGGTGCTCGCCTGCTGCAGCTGGGCCATCAGAAAGACGCGCTCGCGCCGCAGCGCCTGAATCTGCGTCTCGATGTTCTGAATGTCGTCTTCGGTCCGCTGCAGGACGCTCAGGTTTACATTGGCGAGATCCGGCAAGCGCCCCTGGTTCTTCGCCTTGAATTCGGCAAGGCGTTGCTCGAGCTCTGCCACATGCTTGCGCATGCGCTCGGCCTCCGCCGCGAAGAACTTGGCGGCCGATGCCGCGACGTTGCGGCGATCGCGCCGGTTCTCTTCCATGAAGGCATTGACGAGCCAATCGGCCCCTGCGTAAGCGCGCTGCGGATCGCGGTTGTCGTAGCTGATTCTGAAGGCCGTGACGACCTCACGCTCGCGGCCGGTGCGCGGATCGAGAATTCGCGACGTGACGATGCTGACGTCGATATCGCTGCGCAGGCGACGCAGCATCTCACGCTCATCCGTTTCGCCGTCGTACAGCGTATGCTCCTCGAGCAGACGACGCAGGTTCGCATCGCTCAGCACGCGCGTGCTCAGACTCTGCACGTACTGATCCGCATATTGATCGTCCGCCCCGCTCTGACTGCGCGCCAGCATGTTTTGCATCGATTGGCGCTCGTCGATCTCGACGAGAGCGGACGAGCGGTAGATGTCCGGCAGACCGATCGCGAGGATTGCGCCGAGCGCGATGATCGGTACCGCGATATTGAGCAACAGACGGCTGCGTTTCTTCAGGATGCTGAAGTACTCGGCGAATCCAGGTGCCGCCGGATCTGCGCCTTCCGGGGGAGATGCTTGTACGCTCATCGCTTAACGCACCCGCCTTGGTTCATACCTGACACCGATTAGAAAACCGTTGGCGCTCGCATCCGTCGGCTCGTCCGAGTACTCCTGCCAACGGTAGGTGTAACTTCCGAACAACGCCCACTGACGCTGAATGCGCCACTCGATACCGGCCTCCGCTGCCGCGTACTCGCGGGTGGGATATGTACTTTCTTCCTCGATGGACTCGTTGCGGCTGATACGGGCGCCGATGAGCGCCGTCACACGCTCCGAGATGTCGTGATTCAGCCGAAAGCGCAACTGGTGACGCTCGACGATGGTTCCCGCTGACACCGGCCCGACGGTCCGTGTGAAATCCAGGAACAAGCGGTTGCGCTGGCTCTGCCACCGCCCGCCTATGCCGGCGATGAAATTATTGTCGGTATCGCCGCGCTCCGGCTCCGTGCGCTGGCCGCCAAGCCGCAGGTAGAAGCGCGAGGTCGGCGAGTAGTCGACGGCCCATTCGACATGGGCCCCGTAGGCATCGGCGTCCGTTGACGTCTCGAACTGCGCGACTTCGCCGCGCACGGCAACGCTGGAGCGGGGCGTCACGCGGAATGCCGCCCCGGCCACGAGCCCGATCTCGCGAAAGTCCTGGAGAAACCCTTCCAAGGTTTCGTCATACGACACATCGATGTAGCGGGCTTCGAGCTCGAGCGTCGTGCGCTGCGTGGCGTCATAGGAAAAGTACGGTGCCACCCGCACGAGATCGCGACGGCTGCGACGCAGGATGTGGCCCGAATCGAGAACGTCGGGATCGCCGAGCCCGCCCTCGACCTCCGTACCTGGAAACTCGCTGCGCACGACATCTTCCTGCGAGTACTCCGCCGCGAGACCGGTGCGCCGACGCGGAGTCTCGTCGTCGATGCGCACGTTGAAGAAATAGTCGTTCGAGTCTTCGTCCGACTCGTTCGGGAAATAGGTCGAACGGATCCGCGGCGTCAGCGAGACGGTCGTGCGGGGATCGACCGTGCGGAACGTCACCGCCACATCGGCCTGCGCGCCCGAGACGTCGATCTCACCTCCCGGCAGCTCCAGATGGTAGTTGTCGTTGTAGAGGTAACCGACTTCAACGACGGGAGCGACTTCCCAGTTCGCCGACGATGCGCTCCCGCTCGCCATGGCCAGCGCGACGGCGCAACCGTAAACGACAGGGCTCGAGCGCCCGGCATTCGCCACACGCCCGCGGCGTCGTACCGCGACGCGTCGCAAGCGCTGCACGCAGGCGATGGACGTAGTCACGAGGGGGTTACGGTACAACAACGATGTCTCCTGCAATGAGCTCGATGTTCTGTTCGAGATTCCGACCGCGCACGACGTCGGCGTAACGGAACGGAATTGCCTTCTGGGCAGAGCCTTGGCCGCGCAGCACGATGATGTCGTTGGACGAGGCGAACGGTGTCATGCCGCCCGCCATACTGAGCGCCTGCATGACATTGACGCTCGGGTTAACGATGAACTCGCCGGGTTTGTTGACTTGGCCGAGGACGTAGATCTTGTTGCCGTTGATCTGCTGGACGGAAATCGTGACGACGGCGTCGGCAATGAACTTCGAGAGCCGCTCGCTGACGATCTTGTTGAGCTCGAGCACCGTCTTACCGCGTGCGTCGACCTGTCCGACCAAGGGGAACGAAAAGGCCCCGTCCGGACGGACGAGCACCTGCCGTTGTAAATCAGGCTCTTTCCAAACGGAAATTTCTAGAATGTCGCCCGGCTTGACGATATAGCCGGACTGCTGCGCGTGCGCTGCGCCGAACGCAGCCAGCAACAAGAAAGCCAATAAGCAGCCTTTCAATCGCATCAAGATCTCCTCGCTGTCCTCGAAATCACTAGGCGCGGGCACTGATGCGCCGTAACTCGCCGCGCCGGCAGACTTCGCAAACGATGTTGGCCTGTCCTTTGCAGATCGTGTGCCAACGCTGGCGAATGTCGTTTTCCGTCGTCGCGGCTAGGTAATTCGACTGCACGCGAGCGTACGTCGGCATCGTGCTTGCTGCGATCGTCGGTAAACGAACCAAGCGTTGTAAGAACGTTGGGAAGAAACAGGATGGCCTCGGCAATAGTTACAACCGAATGCGGCGACGTTGACGCGACAGCTGCGTCGCACGGTCACGAGGACCGGCCCACGCTCTCCGTCATTGTGCCGCTTTACAACGAGCAGGAGAGTGTGCGTCCGCTCTATGCCGCCATCGTGCAGGCTGTCGGCGAGCTCGGGCGCTCGTTCGAGATGGTGTTCGTCGACGACGGCAGCACGGACGACACGGTCGCCATTGTCACCGAGATCGCGCGGTTCGATTCGCGGCTGCGGCTCGTCAAGTTCCGCCGCAACTACGGCCAGACGCCCGCCATGGCAGCCGGCATCGAGCACGCGCGCGGCGAGGTGCTCGTCACCATGGACGGCGATCTACAGAACGATCCTGCGGACATCGGCCTCTTGCTCGCGAAAATCGAGGAGGGGTATGACATCGTCGTCGGCTGGCGCTACAACCGGCAGGATAAGCTCGTCTCGCGCAAGATCCCTTCGCGCATCGCCAACTGGCTCATCGGCAAGGTGACGGGCGTGCCCATTCGCGACAACGGCTGCTCGCTCAAGGCATTTCGGGCCGACCTGATCAAACAAATTCCGCTCTACTCGGAAATGCATCGCTTCATCCCGGCCATGGCGTCCATCGCCGGTCCGCGGATCGCGGAGATCAAGGTGAGACACCATCCGCGGCGCTACGGCCAGTCGAAATACGGCCTGTCGCGCATTTACAAGGTGCTGCTCGATCTAATGGTCATCAAGACGGTCGCGACGTTCGCCTCACGCCCGTTACGCTGGTTCGCGGTGCTTTCCTTGCCGCTGTTCCTCGTGTCCTGCGCCGCATTCGCGCATTCGATCGTCGCGCTCATCAACGGCCGCGACATGTCGATGCCGATCGCAGGCAGCGGCATCGTCTTTCTGGCATCCGCCATGGTGCTGCTGTGCTCGGGCGCGCTCGCCGAGCTCACCTACGCGCGCGGCGACATCCGCGACCACGAATTCTCGAAGCTCACGCAAACGATTCGCGTCGCACGAGGCGGCGCACGAAGGATCCCATGACTGCCCCCTACTCGCCTTCCCGCTTGTCGATCATCGTGCCCGTCGGCGCTCGCCGCGCCGACCTCAAGACGCTCTATGCGGAATACAAGTCAGGCGTCGAAGCAATCGGACTGCCTTACGAGTTCGTCTTCGTGCTCGACGGACCGCGCGGCGATGCCGCACGCGCGCTCGATGAGCTGCTGCAAGCCGGCGAACCGCTGACCGTCATCAATCTGACGCGTTGCTTCGGCGAAGCGGCCGCCTTGATGGCCGGTTTCGAACGATCGAGCGGCGATGCCATCCTGACGCTGCCCGCGTATCACCAGATCGAAGGCAGCGAGCTGCACAAGCTCGTCGCGGGCCTTGCCACTGCGGACGTGACGGTCGGCTATCGTTGGCCGCGCGCCGGCAACGCGATCGAAAAGGCGCGGCGCGCCATCTTCCACGGCTTGGTGAACTTCGTAACCGGCTCGCGGCTGCGCGATCTCGGCTGCGGCGCCCGCGCGCTGCGCCGTCAGGTCTTCGCCGAACTCGACCTCTACGGCGACCAGCATCGCTTCATCGCCATCCTTGCGGCACGCCTCGGCTTCCGCGTCGCAGAAGTGGCGGTGAGGCAATCGCCGCACGATCGGCGCTCGCGCGTGTATCGGCCGCGGGAGTATCTACATCACTTCCTCGATCTCATCAGCATTTTCTTCCTGGTGCGCTTCACCAAGAAGCCGCTGCGCTTCTTCGGCATGATCGGAGCGGTGACGTTCGGGATCGGCGCACTGCTCATCACGTACTTGGGGATCGAGCGCATCGCGTTTCAGAGCAGCCTCGCCGATCGCCCCGCCCTGCTCCTTGCGGCACTCTTGATCGTGCTCGGCATGCAGATCTTCGCATTGGGTCTGCTCGGCGAGCTCATCATCTTCACGCATGCCCGCAATGTGAAGGATTATCGCGTCGAAGAAGTCATCCATTACCCGGAAAGCGATGAAGCCTCATCGAGCGAGAACGCAGCCGATGCACGCTCGCGACCCAAGGACGTACCGCACTCGCCGTCGTCGGCCGTCGCGTAGGGATCGAGCCTACCTCGACGCATCCATACGCGAGCACGGCGATCGCAAAGACCGTGGGGCAGCCTGAGGATGAGGGGCCGCGACCAGCCGAGCCCGTCGAATCGAAACATGGCGCTTGCGCGTCCGCCGATCCCGATCACCATGCGTGCGCGCTCGACGAGCTTGCTTGGCAGACGCTCGGACGTGTCGCTCGCATAGACGCGCGTCATTTCGGTTGCGTACAACGCCGATTCCGAAAGCGGAAGCGCTGCGGCGCCTTCTGCATCCTGCACGACTACGGCATGCGGCCGACCGACCCGTGCCTGCAGCGCACGCAGTTGTACCAGGAACGCATCGACGAACGAGCGTCGCGCTTGGCTCGGTAGAGCGCTCACGTCGAGCACTACGCTTGTCGCGGCGTGCTCGAGCGCGGAGAGAGCGTCCGATAAGCGAGGTGCATTCTCTCTGTCGCCCACGACTTTCACGTTGCGCGCATAGCGCTCCTGGTCGGTGTTCGTGGCGAGGACGCAGCACTGATATCCGGCATCGTGCCACTGTCCCACCAGATACCGACAGAGCCCACGCGCAGCATCGCCGGTCGGCCCGGCGACGACGATCGAATCGCCGCACGGCGCGGCGTGCAGCACCGTACCACCGTCGAGCACGCCAAGTGCGGCGCAGCGGCGCGGGCGCGCATACGCAAGATCGCAATCGGCCAGCTCGCGCGCGATTTCGAGAAATCCGTGGAAACCTTCGGCGTGCGTGATGCGGTCGGCACTGGCTCTGACCTGCGGCCGCGCGTTCCGCAGGGCAATGGCGTGTTCCGCCAAGCGAAAGAGCGCGCGATCCGTTTCGGCAGCGCCGATCGCAACGAGGTTGTGAGCCGAGATACCGAGCCGATGCAGCGCCTCTCTGACGCCCGATGCCTTGCTCACTGCGGGCGGCAGCAGATGCAGCGAGTGTCCATTCGGGACGATCCGACAATCGATGCCGAGCCTCGCAACTGCCTCCCGCACCGTGCGCTCATGCCCCCGCGCCGTCGTGACGATCGAGCTGCCCACGGCAAGCGGTTCGACACGGCGCCGACGAAGCTCCTGCACCAACACCTCAGAGGGAGCACGCGCCAGAATCGCCGAGCGCCGCAGCGCCGGCTGATAGAGCACACCGCCGTTCTCCGCGATCACGTAGTCGAAGAGCTGCGCCGGCGGAAAAACCTCCAAGAGATCGCGCAGGTCGCGCGCCGTCGCCAGAATGAGCTTGCGGCCCGTCGCCGCCAACATACGCAGCGCCGTCGCGCAGCGCGCATCGTATTGTCCGTCGCGCGCGAGCGCTTCGTCGAAGCCGGTTGCCAGAACGACGAATCGCATATTCCGTTCCTGCACGATCGTCAGAGCCGCGACACGTGTCAGCGCGCCACGCTCCGTGCAACGCGCGCGCTCGCGTCCGCTACGTATCCCGCGCCATCAACGCTCCTCGCGAAACAATGCCTCGTAGGCTTCCAACAGCCGCGGCGCTTCGTGCTCCCACGACAACGCCGTACGCACGCGCTGCAGGCCGATCTCCCCCATCCTCCGTCGCCGCGGCTCGTCATCCAAGAGCTCCACGATCTTGCGCGCCAGGTCGATCGGGTCATTGCGTTTCGCGTACAGCGAAGCTTCCTGTGCCGAGACGCGACCTTCGACCAGGTCGTACTGAACGATCGGCTTGCCGAGCGCCATGTACTCCATGATCTTGTTCATGGTCGACTTGTCGTTCATCTCGTTGGCGACGTCCGGATTGACGCACACGTCCGCTGTATTGAGCATCGCCAGCAACTCATCGTCGGATACGCGCCCGGTGAACGTGACGTAGTCGGCGACATCGAGCTCGCGCGCCAACGCCTGCATGGCGGCCAGCTCTGTACCGCCGCCGACGAGCCCGAAATGGATATCGGTACGCCGAAGCTCGTGCACGATGTAGCGAACCGCCTGCAACAACCCGTCGATACCTTCCTGCCGCCCCATCACTCCGACGTACCCCACGAGGTATCGTCTACCGCGTTTGAGCTCTGGCACTGGCGGCAGGATCTTGAGTCGGCTTAAATCGGGTCCGCTCCGCACGACGAACACTTTCGATGGCGGTAGCCCGCCGCGTTCGATCGCAATCCGCCGGTACGACTCGTTCGTTGCGACTGCGATGTCCGCCGTCCGAAACGTCAGACGCTCGAGCGCGAGCATCAAGCGATAGAAGAAGTCGCGGCGCTGAAACTTCGCCTCGTAGAGCTCGGGATTGATGTCGTGGTGGTCGAAGAGAAATTTCTTGCCGAACAGCTTGTAGAAGCCACCGATCAGAAAGAGGGTATCGGGCGGATTGCAGGCGTGAATGGCATCGAAGCCGCGTTCGACGAACACGCGCACTGAGAGCGCGAACTCGGCGAGGAGTGCCCAGGAATACTCGAACAGATAGCCGAGCGCACTGCGCGCCTCGAACGGCTGCGGGTGACGGTAGATCGCGATGCCGTCGATCTCCTCAAAGCTCTTTTCGTAACCCTTCCCTTTGGGGCAAATGATCGACACACCGTAGCCGGCCGCGCGCAACGTGCGTGCCTCCTGCCAGACGCGCCGATCGAACGGGCACGGCAGATTCTCCACGATGATGAGAACCCGCCGGCCGACACCGGTTGCAGCTACGATCGAGCTCATCGTCTGACCGTCTGGATGGGAAGACATGCGCGACTACCAACACACCCCGCGATACTGCGCGGCCACCGCTGTGCGGTTCGGCAGCATCGTCAGATCGACGAGCCATTGCTCGGGTCGCGTATGCGCCTCGAGCGCGGCAAGCACCTCCGGCGATTTCATCGCGACGACGAGGACGTCGGCATCGCGAATCAGCGCACCAAGATCGTTCGTCATGAGCGACGCGATGTGCGGAATGGTCTCCTCGATGAAACGTCGGTTCGCACCGATGAGACGGGCAATATTTACTTGCGGATCGTAAATGCCAAGCTGTAAGCCTTTGCCGATGAAGCGCTCGGCCATGATCACGAAGGGGCTTTCGCGCAAATCATCCGTTCCGGACTTGAAGCTCAGGCCGATCATTCCGATCGACCGTTTCCCGCTCGCCAGCACGGTATTGATGGCATGCTCGATGTGCGCCGCATTGCTCGGCAGGACATGGGCGAGCATCGGCAGCTCGACATCGTTGCTCTTCGCCGCGTAGAGCAACGCCTTCAAGTCCTTCGGCAGGCAGGAACCGCCGAACGCGAAACCAGGACGCAGATAAGCCGGCGAGATATTGAGTTGCCGATCGAGGCACAGCAGACGCATCACCTCGTGCGGATCGACGCCGAGCGCCTGCGAGAGCCGGCCGATCTCATTGGCGAAGGTGACTTTGACGGCGTGGAAGGCATTGCACGCGTACTTGAGCATCTCTGCGGTACGGATCGTCGTGACCACGAACTCGCACGGCAGATGTCCGAACAGCGAGCGCAGCACCCCGACCGTCTGCGGATCGTCGGTACCAACGACCGTCATCGGCGGATGGTCGTAATCGGCGATGGACGTACCTTCGCGCAGGAACTCAGGCTGAAAGCACAGACCGAAGTCGCGCCCTGCCTTGAGCCCCGAAGCGCGCTCGATCGCGGGCTGGATGACGCCCTCGACCGTGCCGGGCTTGACGGTCGAACGAATCACGATCGTGTGACGTGATGCCTTCTCCGGCAGAACCGCACCGATTTGCTCGGAGATGCGCGTGATCGCCGTGAGATCCTGATTGCCGTTGGCGCTGGCAGGCGTGCCGACGCAGACGAAGGACAGGTCGGTTGCGAGTATGGCTTCGCGCACGGAGTCGGTGACGTGCACGCTGCCCGAATCCATCACCGTACGCATGAGCTCCTGGATGCCGGTCTCGACGATGGGCGCCTGACCGCGGCGAAGCAGCTCCAGCTTGTTGGGATCGATGTCAACGCCGACGAGCTCATGGCCATCCCGCGCCAAGCAGGCAAGTGACACCGCGCCGACATAGCCAAGTCCGAAGATGCTGATCCGACGTGGCTCGACTGCACGTGCAACTTCTTCTCGGTTCGCTTGCTCGAGCCACGCGGATCGTTCATTAGCGGCACTGGTCAATGTCTCACTTTGCAACGACATGATCGCTCCGCATGTAAACCTCCTAGCTGAGAAACGCTGCAGGAGCGGCAAGTTCTATGCCACGTCGTTGCGATGTAGCACGCAGTGAGACAACGCATTGGCAATGCGTTGCTGATCCATCTAGCGACTATGGCACGGTGAAGTTTTCAGTCATTGCACTGCGCTTGAAAAACATTCAGAGCGTCGGAGCTCGCCGACAGGAACAGCACGAGAAAAAACTTAATTACAAGGAACCCGTTGACCGGTTGAAGAATTTGCATCTGGCACGTCAGCATTTCTTCTCGGAGACGATCAACAGTGACAGTTGAAGCCTCGATCAAATTGCACGAAGACGGTCTGGGAAATCTGCTGGGACGCTCGCCTGCGATGAAGCAAGTGTTCGCGCTGATTCAGCGCGTCGCGCCCACCGAAGCGACGGTGATGATCATGGGAGAAAGCGGCGTCGGCAAAGAGCTGGTCGCCGAGTGCATCCACTTGTTGAGTCACCGTGCACGCGGGCCGCTCGTCGCGATCAATTGCGGCTCCATTCCGGCGTCGCTCATCGAAGCGGAGTTGTTCGGATACGAGAAGGGGAGCTTTACCGGTGCGTCGCGCACCCATGCAGGCGTGTTCGAGCGCGCCACGGGCGGCACTTTGTTCCTCGACGAAGTCACGGAGATGCCGCTCGAGATGCAGACGCGCTTGCTGCGAGTCCTCGAGACCGGAAGGTTTTACAGAGTGGGCGGCATGCAGGAGATCAAGACAGACATCCGTGTCGTCGCCGCCACCAATCGCAATATCACCGAAGCCGTCGCGAACCGACAGCTGCGCGAGGACCTCATGTACCGGTTGGCGGTGTTTCCGTTACATGTCCCGCCGCTGCGCGAACGGCCAGGCGACGTACCGCTTCTTGCAGAGCATTTCTTGAAGCTGTTGAACAAAGCGAACGGCGCGCAGAAGCGCTTCTCGCCTGCGTTTCTCGATGCGCTGCGTTCCTATCGCTGGCCCGGTAATGTGCGCGAGCTCAAGAACGCGGTCGAGCGCAGCTTCATCCTGGCCGACGATGAGCTCAATTTCGATCTGCCGCTCGCGATACCGATGCCGCAGCAAGCCGAACCCGGAACCAAGCCGGCCGCCTTGCAGGTACCGCTCGGCTCGCGACTCGATGAAGCGGAGCGGTCGCTGATCGAGGTGACGCTAGATTACTGCGACGGCGACAAGAAGCGCGCCGCTGCAGTGCTCGGCTGCAGCTTGAAGACGCTCTACAACAAGCTGAACAGTTACGCCCGCGAGAATGCAGCGGCACGCGCTCGTGCGGTGCCGGTTCATGCGCACGTCGTTCCCGGGCCGGTGTCATCGTCGGCACCGATGTAGCGCGTACGAACGAGTGACGAAGATCGCGCGCTCCGCCTTGGCGAGGCGGCGGCGGGCATTCGTCATCTCGAGCTCATCATCCATTTCCTCTCTTGTCTCCTGCCCTGGGGCCGCCTAGACTCGATACCCGACAGTCGTCTGGTATCGCACGGCCCCAATGTCCCCTCTTTCTCCTAAGCAATTGAAGGTATTGGAATTTATCCGCCGCTTCATGGAGACGAGCGGATTGCCGCCCACGCGCGGCGAAATCGCCCAGGGGCTGGGACTGAAAAATCGCCAGGGCATCGACCAGCACCTGCGCGCGCTCGAACAGAAAGGAGCGATCGAGCTGCTGCCCGGCCTGTCGCGAGGTATCCGTCTGCGCGAAGAGGTCGCAGCGCCCCCGCAGCCTCACCCCGCCCGGCAGAGTCCGACGGGTCTTCCTTTGCTGGGCCGCATCGCCGCGGGCGCTCCCATCTTGGCCGTCGAGAACATCGAAGAGCACGTTGCCATCGATGGCAGCTTGTTCAGTCCGCACGCGGATTTTCTGCTGCGAGTCCGCGGCGACAGCATGCGCGATGCAAATATTCTCGATGGCGATTTATTGGCCGTGCATCGCACTGCGCACGCAGACAACGGCCAGATCGTGGTGGCTCGCCTCGACGATGAAGCCACCGTGAAGTACTACGAGCGACGCGGTCACCGCGTCCGCCTCGTTCCCGCGAATGCCGATTACGTGCCCATCGAAATCGATCTACGGCAGCGCGAGCTCGTCATCGAGGGCTTGGCAGTCGGCGTGCTGCGGCGCGATCTCCCTGCATGGACGCCGACACGATGACTTGCCATGAGTGCGAACCGCGCCCAAACGTTGGAGCAGCTTGCGCATCTGTGTCGCGCCGGGCGTGCTACGGGCGTCTTGCCCGCGACCTCGACCGGATGGACCGAGCTCGATGCCGTGCTGCCGGGCGGCGGATGGCCGCTGGGTACGGTGGTCGAGCTCATGCCGACTGCAACGGGCATCGGCGAATTGAGCTTGCTGATACCGACGCTCGCACAGTTGAGTTGCGCTGAACGATACGTCGCGTTCGTCTCTCCGCCCCACGTTCCTTTCGCGCCGGCGCTCGATCGAAAAGGCGTGCGGCTGGAACGCCTGCTCGTCATCGAGACCAGCAATACCGTCGATACGTTGTGGGCATTCGAGCAGACGTTACGCTGCAATGCCTTCGGCGCCGTGCTCGCCTGGTGCACCACGACGAAAGATCGCGAAGTGCGTCGTCTGCAGCTTGCTGCCGAATCGGGCCGTAGCATCGGATTCTTGTATAGAGATCCCGCCGCAGCGCTCACGCCATCCCCTGCTGCCATTCGTTTACGGCTGCATGCCAACGACAGAGGATTGACCGTCGAAATCCTCAAGTGCCGCGGCGCACGCAGCGGCATGACGGTCGCCATCAGCCCCGACAAGCACGCCAGTGTTCGCGCTTCCGGCTCCAGCCTCCAGCCTCCAGCCTCCAGCCTGTAGCGCCATGCTGTGGCTCTGCATCTGCCTTCCCCAACTGCCGCTCGAGGCATTGCGCGCGCGCGATGACGGGATCCCAACCGTCGTAACGAGCTGCATAGGCCAATCGCGCTGGGTCATCTGTCGCAACCAAGCTGCCGAGCGCCAGCATGTCAAAGCGCCGATGAATTACGCCACGGCGCTTGCGATGTGCGACGAGCTCAAGATGCTCGAACGCGCGCCCAATGCAGAGCGCGCGGCGCTCGAACGGCTCGCCGCTTGGGCATATCAATTCAGCAGCACGGTTGTCGTCGGTGAGATTTCGTCCCGCCTACATGAGGCACAACAGGCTGCATTGTGGCTCGAAGTCGGCGCGAGCCTGACGCTGTTCGGCGGACTGCGCGCATTGGTCGCCGCAATCGAAACGGAAATCGCCGCGCTCGGCTACACGTTCAAGCTCGGCATCGGACCAACTCTCGAAGGCGCAGCATTGCTGGCTCGCGCGGGCATCCGAGTCGCGGTCACGAGCAACGCCGCGTTACGCGCACGCATCGGCAATCTGCCTGTTCAGCATCTGGCGCTTTCCGCTCAAGCCTGCGAGCAGCTGGCGACCGCCGGAATACGGAACATCGGACTGTTGCTCGAGCTGCCGCGCGATGCGCTGGCCAAGCGATTCGGCACCGAGATGTGCGACTATCTCGCGCGTTTGACGGGCCAAGCCCCCGATCCGCGCCCGACCTTTCATCCGCCGGCGCATTACGATGCGCGCTTCGACTTCGATTTCGAGCTGCGTAACAGCGAAGCATTGCTGTTTCCGCTGCAACGCATGCTGCGCGAGCTCGCCGGCTTCCTGCGCGCCATGGATGCGTGCGTGCCAAGCTTCGAGCTCATCTTCGAGCATCGCGAGCAAGCACCGACGGCGCTACGCATCGGACTGTCCATACCGGAGCGCAGCCCCGAAAAGCTCCTCACGCTGGTACGCGAGCATCTCGCGCGCACGGTCTTGGCGGCGCCCACGATCGGTCTGCGCCTGATCGCACACGAGCTCGTCGCATCGTCGGCACGCCAGTCGGATCTGTTCAGCTCGGCTCTCCAGGAGACGGAAGCGCTGGCGCACACGCTCGATAAGCTCGTCGCCCGCTTGGGCGAGAGCCATGTCTTCGGCCTTCAATGCATCGCCGACCATCGCCCGGAAAGAGCCTGGCGCAAGGCACGGCCTGACGAGAAACGCTCTGGCATGGCATTCCCCGAGCGTCCGCTTTGGCTGCTCCAGCAACCCAAGCCGCTTCAGCTTGCCTCGCCTCCCATGCTCGTTGCAGGTCCGGAACGAATCGAAAGCGGATGGTGGGATGGCGCCGATGTGCAGCGGGACTACTACGTTCTGTGCACGGACGAGCACGCCAAGCTCTGGGCCTACCGAGACCACGAGCGCAACGGCGAGTGGTACCTGCACGGATTCTGGGCGTGAGCGCGATGTACGCCGAGCTGCATTGTCTCTCCAACTTCAGCTTCTTACGCGGCGCTTCGCATCCCGCGGAGCTCGTCTATCAAGCGCATCGTCTCGGCTATGCAGCGCTCGCTCTCACCGATGAATGCTCGATGGCCGGTGTGGTACGCGCGTACGAAGCGGCTAACGATTGCGGCTTGAAGCTGATCGTCGGCTCGGAGTTTCGCACCGTCGACGGCTTGCACATCGTGCTGCTCGCGTCCACGCAACGCGCCTACGCGCAGATCTGCAGGCTCATCACGACTGCACGGTGCCGCTCAAGCAAAGGCCGCTACCGACTGACGCGCGCAGATTTCTCGGACGGATTGGACGAATGCCTCGCACTATGGATCCCCCCGCAGCATCCCTCGCCGGAGCATGTCGCGTGGCTCACAGAAAAATTCTCCGAGCGTGCGTGGATTGCAGTGGAGCTGCACCGGGATGCTGACGATCCGCAAAGACTGCACGAGCTGCAATCGCTCGCACGTCGCTTCGGCTTGCCATTGGTGGCGGCAGGCGACGTCCACATGCATGTCAAGGAGCGCCGCGCGCTGCAGGACACGCTCACCGCCATCCGGCACCGCTGCACGCTGGCAGAAGCAGGACATCGCTTGTTTCCGAACGGCGAGCGCTATCTGCGCCCGTACGACGATCTTGCATCCCTCTATCCGCGCGAGCTGCTCGATGAGACGGTGCGCATTGCCGAGCGCTGTTCGTTCTCCCTCGGCAGCCTGCGCTATCAATATCCGCAGGAGCTGGTGCCGGAGGGAAAAACGGCAACGCAATACCTGCGCGAGCTCACCGAAGCCGGTCTTGCGCAGCGCTGGCCCGAGGGCGTGCCGGCGAAGATCCGCAACACGGTCGAAAAGGAGCTCGCACTGATCGCCGAGCTCGAGTACGAGCCCTTCTTTCTCACCGTCTACGAGCTCGTCACCGAAGCCCGTCGACGCGGCATCCTGTACCAAGGGCGCGGCTCTGCCGCCAACTCCGTCGTGTGCTATGCGCTGCACATCACCGAGGTCAACCCGGAAAACATCGACGTGCTGTTCGAGCGCTTCATCAGCAAGGAACGCAACGAACCGCCGGATATCGACGTGGACTTCGAACACGAACGTCGCGAAGAGATCATTCAGCACGTATTCGAGAAATACGGCCGCGACCGTGCGGCGCTCGCGGCCACCGTCATCTGCTACCGTCCTCGCAGCGCAATCCGCGACGTCGGAAAAGCGCTGGGCCTCGGCTTGGATGTCGTGGATCGCCTCGCAAAATCGCAGGCCTATTGGGACGATTTCGACACCTTTCGGAAGAGCCTGGCGCGCAACCGTCTGCATTTGAGCACCGCGCTCGCGCGGCAGCTGTGCGCCCGCGTCAAGGAGCTGGTCGGTTTTCCGCGGCATTTGTCGCAGCATGTCGGCGGCTTCGTCATCGCGCAGGAGCCGATCAGCGAGCTCGTTCCGATCGAGAACGCGGCGATGCCGCAACGCACGGTCATCCAATGGGACAAGAACGACCTGGAAGCGCTCGGTCTGCTCAAGGTCGACGTGCTTGCGCTCGGCATGCTCACCGCCATGCGCAAGACGTTCGACCTCTTGAAGAAGGCGGGAACGGGGCCGCGCTCCATGAGCGAGATCCCGCGAGAAGACGAAGCCACGTACGACATGATCTGCCGCGTCGAGACGGTCGGCGTGTTCCAGATCGAATCGCGCGCGCAGATGACGATGCTGCCGCGGCTGAAACCCCGTAACTATTACGACCTCGTAATAGAAGTGGCCATCGTGCGACCGGGCCCGATCCAAGGCGGAATGGTGCACCCTTACCTAAAGCGCCGCTTGAATCCGAGCGCGGTGACGTATCCGAGCGATGAGCTCGAAGAAGTACTCAAGAAGACGCTTGGCGTTCCGATCTTCCAAGAGCAAGTGATGCAGATTGCGATCAAAGCAGCCGGCTTCACGCCCGGGCAAGCCGATCGGCTGCGTCGCTCGATGGCGGCCTGGAACAGAAGCGGCACCTTGCATCTGTTTCGACAACAGCTGCTCGACGGCATGCAGGCACGCGGCTATTCGCGCGAGTTCGCCGAGCAGATCTTCAAGCAAATCGAAGGCTTCGGCGAATACGGCTTTCCGGAATCGCACTCTGCCTCGTTTGCCCTGCTCACCTATTTCTCGAGCTACCTCAAGTGTCACTGGCCGGCGGCCTTCATCGCGGCCTTGATCAACAGCCAGCCGATGGGCTTTTATCGACCGGCACAGCTCCTCGAGGAAGCCAAACGCCAGAATGTCACGGTGCTGCCGATCGACGTCACGGCAAGCGATTGGGACTGCACGCTCGAGAACGATGCGCAAGGGCGGCACGCCATTCGGCTTGGCACGCGGCTGGTACGCGGCTTGAGCGAAGAAGAAGGACGACTCATCGCACAGATACGCGAATGCGGCCCGTATCGAAGCATCGATGACTTCAGTGCGCGCACGCAGTTGTCGCGTCGCGCGATTCGTGCACTCGCGTTGGCGGGTGCTTTTCGCAGTCTTGCTCCGCACCGGCATGCCGCCTACTGGCAGGCGCTCGGCATCGACAAGCTCCCTGAAATGTTGGCAGGCATTCCGCAGCGCGAAGGCCTGCCGATCCTGCCGCAGCCATCCGAGCACGAGGAAGTGCTGACGGATTATCGAGAGCTCGGTTTCAGTACGAAACGCCACCTGCTGGCGCTGTTGCGACCACGTCTACGTGCCCACGGCATCCTGACGCGCCGCGAAGTCGCACAGTGCCGTAACGGCGAACGAGTGCGAATCGCCGGCTTGGTCACCCATCTGCAGCGTCCGAGCACTGCATCCGGCGTCGTGTTCGCCTCGCTCGAAGACGAAACCGGTATTCACAACATCGTGATCTGGCCGCGGGTCTTCGAGTTACAGCGCCATGTCATCCTGCAGGCGAATCTCATGATCGTCGCCGGCACGGTGCAGAGCCAGGACGGCGTCGTCCACGTCGTTGCAGACCGGATCGGCAATCTCTCGCACTGGATCGCGGAGGTGCCCCGGAACTCGAGGGATTTTCAGTAGCAGGAAGCTGCAGAAGAGAAATCAAAAATGACCAGGACGACTTCCTCCCGCTCGAAGAGGGATCTCCCAACGTCGTTCGCGAAAGGCTAACGTCCCTGGCTCCAGCACAGAGCCTCCGGCCTCCGCCCTGGTTCGTTCAACCTAGAGCTTGGCGCGGATATGAGATCGTCTCGGGAGAAATAGCAGCGGATTGCCGTGCGGCGAGGGCCTTGCGCAGCTCTTTGGCGGCTTGGGCTCGTTGCCGCTTCGATTCGTGCACTGCCGCCTTGGCGATCGCCCCGTCGATGATGCGGTCCCTGACCAGTCGACGCCGTTCCAACGTGTTCATGCGAGCACCTCGCACCTGCCCTCGAGGATGCCGATTCGATCGGTATCCCGCGTCCGCTCCACGGGTCGGACACCGGCCGCACATCGCGCCGCAGCAGTCGATTGCGGCAAAAGGAAAAAGCCCCGACGGACGATGTCCGTCGGGGCTTTCGCTTCATTTAAGAGCCTGGCAGTGACCTACTCTTGCATGCCCGAAGGGCACACTACCATCGGCGCAAAGCGTTTTCACTTCCGAGTTCGAAATGGGATCGGGTGGTTCCCGCTCGCTATTGCCGCCAGGCAAACTGGTTCGCGCGGTGGCCGTCAGGCCACACACTGCAGAATTCGGAGTTGTTTTGACGCACTGTCGCAATGAGTAATCAAATACCCATCTAACCACCGTGCGTGGTCGTTCGAGACGACCCAAGCGCATTGGGTGTTATATGGTCAAGCCTCACGGGCAATTAGTACTGGTTAGCTCAACGCATTACTGCGCTTACACACCCAGCCTATCAACCTCGTAGTCTTCGAGGGCCCTTCAGGGGAGTCGAGCTCCCAGGGAAACCTAATCTTGGGGGGGGCTTCGCGCTTAGATGCTTTCAGCGCTTATCCCGTCCGCACATAGCTACCCGGCAGTGCCACTGGCGTGACAACCGGAACACCAGAGGTGCGTCCATCCCGGTCCTCTCGTACTAAGGACAGCTCACCCTCAAGTTTCCAACGCCCACGGCAGATAGGGACCGAACTGTCTCACGACGTTCTGAACCCAGCTCGCGTACCACTTTAAATGGCGAACAGCCATACCCTTGGGACCTGCTACAGCCCCAGGATGTGATGAGCCGACATCGAGGTGCCAAACTCCTCCGTCGATGTGGACTCTTGGGAGGAATAAGCCTGTTATCCCCGGAGTACCTTTTATCCGTTGAGCGATGGCCCTTCCATACAGAACCACCGGATCACTAAGACCTACTTTCGTACCTGCTCGACCTGTCCGTCTCGCAGTTAAGCACGCTTATGCCTTTGCACTCTAGAGCGCGATGACCGACCGCGCTGAGCGTACCTTTGCACTCCTCCGTTACTCTTTGGGAGGAGACCGCCCCAGTCAAACTACCCACCATACACTGTCCCCGATCCGGATAACGGACCTAGGTTAGAACTTCGAACATTCCAGGGTGGTATTTCAAGGTTGGCTCCACCTGAGCTAGCGCCCAGGCTTCATAGCCTCCCACCTATCCTACACAAGAAGGTTCAAAGTTCAGTGTAAAGCTGTAGTGAAGGTTCACGGGGTCTTTCCGTCTTGCCGCGGGAACGCCGCATCTTCACAGCGATTTCAACTTCACTGAGTCTCGGGTCGAGACAGTGTGGCCAGCGTTACGCCATTCGTGCAGGTCGGAACTTACCCGACAAGGAATTTCGCTACCTTAGGACCGTTATAGTTACGGCCGCCGTTTACCGGGGCTTCGATCAAGAGCTTCGCCTTGCGGCTAACCCCATCAATTAACCTTCCGGCACCGGGCAGGCGTCAGACCCTATACATCCACTTACGTGTTCGCAGAGTCCTGTGTTTTTGATAAACAGTCGCAGCCACCGATTACCTGAGACCTTCAACAGCTTCGGGAGCAAGTCCCTACACCGTCGAAGGCGTACCTTCTTCCGAAGTTACGGTACCAATTTGCAGAGTTCCTTAACCCGAGTTCTCTCAAGCGCCTTGGCAGATTATCTGCCCGCCCACCAGTGTCGGTTTTCGGTACGGTCCAATGTGACCTGAAGCTTAGAGGCTTTTCCTGGAAGCGTGGCGTTATTCACTTCGGTCCGCGTGGGACCTCGTCATCACACCTCGGAGTTAAGAGCCGCCGGATTTGCCTAGCAACTCCTCCTACATGCTTAAACAGGGAACCAATCCCTGCTGAACTAGCCTTCTCCGTCACCCCATCGCAGTCACACCGGGCACAGGAATGTTAACCTGTTTTCCATCGGCTACACCTTTCGGTCTCGTCTTAGGAACCGGCTCACCCTGCTCCGATTAACGTTGAGCAGGAAACCTTGGGCTTTCGGCGTGCGGGTTTTTCACCCGCATTAACGTTACTCATGTCAGCATTCGCACTTCTGATACCTCCAGCATGCCTCGCGACACACCTTCACAGGCGTACAGAACGCTCCCCTACCACCTGCACTTGCGTGCAGATCCGCAGCTTCGGCTCATGGCTTGAGCCCCGTTAAATCTTCCGCGCGGGCCGACTAGACCAGTGAGCTATTACGCTTTCTTTAAAGGATGGCTGCTTCTAAGCCAACCTCCTGGCTGTCTGTGCCTTCCCACATCGTTTTCCACTTAGCCATGAATTGGGGGCCTTAGCTGGCGGTCTGGGTTATTTCCCTTTCCACGACGGACGTTAGCACCCGCCGTGTGTCTCCCATAGGTTCACTTCCCGGTATTCGGAGTTTGCATAGGTTTGCTAAGCCGGGATGGCCCGCTAGCCTAAACAGTGCTCTACCCCCGGGAGTGCTCTATGAGGCACTACCTAAATAGCTTTCGGGGAGAAC
>Ga0207866_1000234_pt1:45000-87001 | contig 87001 bp, 69 predicted proteins | sample HigsolmetaAR203D_FD_184835 | JGI IMG/M metagenome (GOLD analysis project Ga0207866, IMG submission 184835) | Ionic liquid and high solid enriched microbial communities from the Joint BioEnergy Institute, USA - AR20-3-D (SPAdes) (version 2) ...
GGCTCATCAGCAAACAAGCAGCCAAGCCGCCGGAGAGCTCGGGCATCCTCCTCGACCTACCCGAGCTGACGACGATCGAGACCCCGCAAACCGAGCCGGAAACGCTTCCGAAACCGATCGGCGACACCGTCGAGTTCGTGGTTCGCCGCAACGACACGCTCGATCGGATCTTCCGCCAACTCGAGATCAGCTTGAGCGACCTTGCGACGATTCGCGGCCTGCCGGGCGTGCGTGAAAAACTCGATCGACTGCGCCCGGGCGACACGATCACGCTGGTTCACGACGAAGGCGCGTTGCATTCGTTGTCGCGCCGAATCAGCGAAACGGAGGTGCTGCAAGTCACCCGCGGCGAATCGGGCTTCAGCGCCGAGGTGGTCGCAACGCCGATCGAAATGCGCGAGGCATACGCGCACGGCACGATCGAAAGCTCCTTGTTCGTTGCCGCCCGCGCAGCCGGCGTGAGCCCGGAGATCATCCTCAAGCTCGCGAACGAAATCTTCGGTTGGGACATCGATTTCGCCCTGGATATTCGCAAGGGCGATCGCTTCACCATCGTCTACGAGCGGAAATTCCGCGACGGCGAATACATCGGCGACGGACGCATTCTCGCTGCCGATTTCACCAACAACGGCCGCACGCATCGCGCGATTTATTTCGAATCCGCCGACAAGGCCGTGGCGGATTACTTCGCGCCGGACGGGCGCAGCATGCGCCGCGCGTTCCTGCGCGCGCCGCTCGACTTCACGCGTATCAGCTCGCCCTTCAATCCGAATCGACTCCACCCGATCCTGAATACGATTCGCGCCCACAAGGGCGTCGACTACGCAGCACCCACGGGAACGGTCATCAAAGCCGCGGGCGACGGACGCGTCGGCTTCGTCGGCACCAAAGGCGGCTACGGTCGCGTCGTCATCTTGGAGCACGGCGGCGGCGTTTCGACGCTGTACGCGCACATGTCGCGTTTTGCGCCGGGCCTGAAGCAAGGCATGCGAGTCAAGCAGGGCGCGACGATCGGTTATGTCGGCAGCTCCGGCGCCGCGACGGGTCCGCATTTGCACTACGAGTATCGCGTCAACGGCGTACACAAGAATCCGCGTACGGTGCCGCTACCCGACGCCTCGCCGATCCCGGCGGCGTATCGCGCCGAATTCGACGCTCACGCGCGGCAGATGTTCGCGGCGCTGGATCGTGCGCAGAGTTCCGCCGTCGCGGCGGTTCCGGAATCGTAACCGCACGCTGCTGAAACTCGATACGCCCTGCGGACGATCGAGCGGTTATGCACCCGGCAATGCGCTCGGACGCGCGCTGAAGGGCGGGAAATTAGGCGCGAGAGGCGGCTGGCGCTGCGCTCGGAAGGCGCACGCCGCATCGCCGCCAACGCGAGAGAATTCGTCAGACCGAGAACGAAGCGCCGCAGCCGCAAGTCGTCGTCGCATTGGGATTGCGAATGACGAATTGCGCACCCTCGATGTCCTCGCGGTAATCGATCTCGGCGCCCGCGAGATACTGAATGCTCATCGGGTCGATCACCAGGGTGACTCCCTGGTTTTCGATCTGCGTATCGCCCTCTTCCACGTTCTCGTCGAACGTGAAACCGTACTGGAAGCCAGAACAGCCGCCGCCTTGCACGAAGACACGCAGCTTCAGGTTCGGATTGTCTTCCTCGCGGATGAGCTCTCCGACCTTCGCGGCGGCCGCGTCGGTGAAGATCAGGGTCGGTTGGGCTTGAGCGTTCATGGCGACAAGTGTGGGGATGATTCGGGGCGGATCAAGCCTTGAGTCAGCCTAGCCGATCCCACCGGGGAAATCACGCGGAATCGTCGGCTGCCAGCCCCTCCGGCGCAGGAGCAGGCTCGGCGGTTCCCGGCTTGCGGGGCTCGTGAATCAGCTTCCCGTTGATCTCGGCGCCCATCTCCATTTCGATCAAGCCGTAGTACACGTTACCGATCACGCGGGCAGTCGAGCCGAGTTCAATGCGCTCGTGCGCGAGAATATCGCCCTTGACCGTGCCGTTCAGCACGACGTTCGGCACGGCGACCGACCCTTCGACGACGCCGGCGTCGCTCACGCTGAGCGTCGCACCCGAGTCGGGCGGGGCATCGACATTGCCCTTCACGTGACCGTCCACGTGAAAACCGCCGGTGAAATGCACATCGCCGATGATCCGCGTACCGGCGCCGATCAGCGTGTCGATCCTGCGCGTTTTGGACTTGTTTCGATTGAACATAAGAATCCTGCTGGCGCACTGCAGAGCATTGCTCCCGCCCTGCGGCCTGCGGCCGCTCGCACCGTCAGCTCTCGATCTGCACCTGCCAGGGATACGATTCTCGCACTGGCGCGAGCTTGGCGCTGCGCACCTCGATGTTGACCGCGCGCGGCTCGAAGCCGGCCGGCAGCACGATGTCCTGCTCCAGGTTCTGAAAGTACCTGAAGCGGAACGGCAGATTCGAGCTACGCGCACCCTCCGGGCTCGCCTCGGCAAGCGCGAGCTGCAAGAGCTTGTTGTCCCGCACCCCTTCGATCTCGATGCTCACGGTGCCCGAGACCACAGCATCTTGCCGCATCGACTGCACCAGGACGAGCAGCAGACGATAGTGCTGATCCGCCCCGCCCGGCACGACCTGGAAGCGCTGGATCCGTAGCCCGCCGATGCCGTCCTCGGGAGAGACGATACCGCGATAGAACGTCAGCTCCTCGCGTTGCTTAAGGACTTGCGCCTGCAGCTCCGCTAGGTCCTTCTCGACGTCGGCATAGGCTTTGCGGTCGACCTCGCGGGCCAGCTCCGCCGCGGCCAGCGCTTGACGCAATTCGTCGTTCTGCTTCTCGAGCCGCTCGATCGTGGCGGCCAGCTCGCGACGATGCTTGAGCTCCGCGAGCTTGCTATAGCCCCCACGATAGCGGCCGAGCTCGAACGCGCAGACGACCAGCACCGCCAGCACGACGAGCGCGCCGATCGCAAAAGCGCGGCGGCGCCACGGCGCGTCATAGCGGACCACCAACCGGCCCGTGCGCAAGGAAGCGTGATCGACCATCCCTCAAGGAGCCCTGGTAACCTTCAAAAAATTAGATCACAGTCGTACCTTACGTAATGCGACCCGGCGCAAGGAATGACAGGGTTGCGCCCTTCATCGAAGGTCAGCCGATCCCCTATCGCTGCGCCACGCGCCCGGCGCAAGGGTAGATCGTCTGCTTGAACGGATAAACTCGCAGCCGGCCAGGCGCGCCTCGCCGCCTGCATCGCTGCCCGCAAATTCTCAGGCCCGAACGCTCGCCATCATGCTCTGGTTGAAAGCCTTCCACATCATCTTCGTCGTCACCTGGTTCGCCGGGCTGTTCTACCTGCCCCGCCTGTTCGTCTATCACACGATGACCCAGGAAGCTTCCGGGCGCGAGCGGTTCAAGGTGATGGAACGCAAGCTGTTTGCCATCATGACGATCGGCGGATCGCTCGCGGCGCTGTTCGGCATTCTGCTCATCCTGCGCGCGCCAGCACTGCTGCAATCGGGATGGCTCCACGCGAAGCTCACGCTGGTCGCGCTGCTGATCGCCTACCACATCGCCTGCTACCGGCTGCTGAGCGCGTTTCGCCGCGACCAGAATCGGCGCTCCGAGCGTTGGTACCGCATCTTCAACGAAGTGCCGGCCCTGCTCTTGATCGCGATCGTCGTGCTGGCGGTCGTCAAACCCTTCTGACGCGCCGCTAGGATCCGCGGGCCGTTGCAGCCCGCTCAAGCGCCTCGCGCCGCCGCGCGAGATTGCGCAAGTTCTTCTCTTGTTCGAACCAGGGGGGCAACGCGGGCGGATTCTCTGGAAACGCGCGTCGCGCGAGCTCGTCGAGCGCCCGCGCATAGACCGCGCGCTTGAAGAAGATCACTTCGCGCACGGGCGTCCAGTAGTCGACCCACCGCCAGCTCTCGAACTCGGGCTCGTCGGTCGAATCGAACTTGAAGTGCTCGTCGCGGCCCGCGAACTCCAACAGGAACCAACGCTGCTTCTGGCCGATGCAGGGCGGATTGCTGTTACGTCGCACGTATTGCTTCGGCAGCCGATAGCGCAGCCAGTTGCGGGTCGAGGCCAGCACGCGTACGTGTTCACGCTCCAGGCCGATCTCTTCCTTGAGCTCGCGATAAAGGGCTTCCTCGGGCGTTTCGCCCTGGCGCACACCGCCCTGCGGGAACTGCCAGCCGCGTCCTCCCGTGCGCCCGCCGAGGAATACCTGGCGATCCTCACGGATCAGGACGATACCAACGTTGGCACGAAACCCGTCTGCATCGATTGAATCGGTCATGTCCTGCACAAGTCGACAGGCGTAAAGCCTGCATTCATGGAGCACGATTGTTCCATACAACGCAAGCAGCGGATAGCGGCTGACACGCCGAGGAACGCACCGGACTTTGGACGTAGGCGTCGGCCGGCAGGTAACCTCTCGGCCGTGACTGCCTCCCGGATCTACATCACCTACGCCGCGCTCGTCGTTGCAGCGGTCGCGGCGCTCGCGCTCTCGACCGTCACCGGCAGCGTGGCGCTCGATGCGCGCGACATTTGGGCTGCGCTCAGCGCGGACAATGGGCTCGCGCACGACCTCATCTTCGAGCTGCGTCTGCCGCGTGCGCTCACCGCCTTCGGCGCGGGCAGCGCGCTCGCGGTAGCCGGGGTGCTGATGCAGGTGTTGCTGCGCAATCCGCTCGCCGACCCCTTCGTAATGGGTGTTTCGGGCGGCGCTGCAGTCGCGGCGCTCGGGGCGATTCTGCTCGGCTTGGGGGGACTCGCGGTCGACATCAGCGCGATGGCAGGCGCGCTGGCGGCGACGTTCCTCGTTTTCGCCCTCGCGCATGATCAGGGTAGCTGGGCGCCGATCCGGCTGCTCTTGACGGGCATCGTCATCGCTTCCGGGACGGGCGCGATCGTGACGATGATGCTGGCGCTCAGCGAGGAGAAGCAGCTGCGCGGCATGCTCTTCTGGTTGATCGGCGATCTGTCGAGCGCCTCGCGGCCCGGCGCGCTCCTTGCGATTGCCGCTGCGGCCGTCGCCGCTGGCCTACCGCTCGCTCGTCATCTCAATCTGCTCGCGCGCGGCGAGTTGCAAGCGCGAGCGCTCGGGGCTCCGGTCGATGCGCTCAAGATCGCGATCTTCCTCGCGAGCTCGCTGCTGACGGCAGCCGCGGTCACGAGTGCTGGCACGATCGGATTCGTCGGGCTCGTCACGCCGCATCTCGTGCGTCTGATGCTCGGCGCGGATCACCGGCACGTCTTACCGGCAGCAGCGTTGTTGGGCGGCACGCTCGTCACAGTTGCCGATCTGTGTGCGCGTTCGCTCTTCGCGCCGCGGCAGCTTCCCGTAGGCGCACTCACCGCCCTCATCGGCGTGCCGCTGTTCTTGATCCTGATTCGGCGCAACGCAGCGGCGCTGCGTTAAGGCTCCGACCGTTCGAACGCAACCACATGATCCGGCTCGAGCCGGATGCCGATCCGCTCGCCGATCGCATGATCGTGATGGCTCGGCACGAGCGCGAGGATCTCCGCGCCGCTTGCGAGCCTGAGCGTGTAGAGAAACTCTGCGCCGCGAAATACGCGCGCGCAGATCTCGGCCGTCAACGTACTGTTGTCGTCGTGGATCACATCGTCAGGACGCAGGAGCAGATCGACGCGCTGACCGATGCGCCATGTACCGGCCGAGTTGAGCTGCACGATGCCGAGCTCGGTGCGCACTTGCGTGGGACTCACGACTTCGCCGACCAGGAATGCCCCTTGGCCGATGAAGTCGGCGACGAAACGCGTCGCCGGCCGATGATAGAGCTCGTACGGCGTATCCCATTGCTCGAGTTTGCCGTCGCGCATGACGCCGACCACGTCGGCCACCGCGAAAGCCTCCTGCTGATCGTGGGTGACGAGCAGCGCTGTTGCGCCCAATTGCTTGAGCACGCAACGCACTTGCACGCTCAGCCGCTCGCGCAGCTCGACGTCGAGACTGGAGAACGGCTCATCGAGCAGCACGATGTCCGGCTGCGGCGCAAGCGCACGCGCGAGCGCAACACGCTGCTGCTCGCCGCCCGACAGCTGATGCGGATATTGCGAGCGCCGGTGTGCGAGCCCGACCACTTCCAGCAATTCGTCGATCCGTCGCCGGCGCGCGTCGCGCGCCAGATGCGCAATGCCGAAGGCTACGTTCTCTTCGACGGTCAAATGCGGGAACAGGGCGAAATCTTGAAAGACCATGCCGACGCGCCGCTCTTCGGGCGGCAGCACGCTGCCCGGGCGCGACAGCACACGGTCCTGTGCCCGAATTGTGCCCTCATCGATCGGCTCGAACCCCGCTATGCACCGCAGCGCGGTCGTCTTGCCACAGCCGCTCGGTCCGAGCAGACAGCCGATCGCACCGCGCTCGAGCTCGAACGACAAACCGTTCACTGCGCTCAGCCGGCCGAAGCGGCGCACGACGTCTTTCAGCTCAAGCCACATGCTCGCCTCGACGCGTCAGCAAAGCAGCCGGAATCAAGCCGACCAACACGATCACGAGCGCGGGCAGTGCGGCTCGCTCCCACTCGCCTTCGGAGGTCATTTCGAACACGCGCACGGCCAGCGTGTCCCAGCCGAACGGCCTTGCGATGAGCGTGATCGGCATTTCTTTCATCACATCGACGAACACGAGGATGGCTGCCGACACCAGGCTGGTACGCAGCAAAGGCGCATGCACTCGCCGCAGCAGACCGACGCCGCCGACGCCGAGACTCATCGCAGCCTCGTCGATCCTCGGCGTGATGCGGTTGAGCCCGCTCTCGATCGGGTTGAATCCCACGGCGAGAAAGCGGGCGAAGTAGGCAAGCAGCACCGTCAAGAGCGTGCTTTGCAGAAGCACGCTCGGCGCCGCATCACCGAACCAGCGCGCAAGTAGATCCTGCAAGAGATTGTTCAAACCGATGATCGGCACGAGGATGCCGACGGCGAGCACCGTGCCGGGAATCGCATAGCCCATCGTCGCGCCGCGGACCAAGGTGCGCAGCGCAAGCGAGCTGTGTCGACGTTCCATATAGGCGACGACGAGACTGGCGGCTGCGATGATGAGCGCGGCAGAGCTCGCGAGCAGCAGGCTATGCCACAAGAAACCGACGTAGCGCGCATCGAAATCCATGCGTGCACGCGTGATCGCCCACACGGCTAGCTGTAGCAAAGGCAGCAGAAAGCCGAGCGCAAAGATGAGCGCAGCCACCGCAGCGGCAGCGAAGGCACGACCGCCGCGCAACTCGACACGCGGCGCTCGATGGCTCACATCGCGCGTCGTCGTAAAACGCAGCTTGGCGCGCGAGCGGCGCTCGAGCACGAAGACGACCAGCACGAACGCGAGCAGCACGGCAGCGAGCTCGAGCGCGGCGTCGATCGAGAACATCCCGAACCACGCACGATAAATCGCCGTGGTGAACGTGTCGTAGTTGAAGACGGAAACGGCGCCGAAATCCGCCAGCGTTTCCATTGCGACGAGGGCGGTGCCCGCAACGATCCACGGGCGCGCAAGCGGCAGCACGACGCGCCAGAAGGCCTTGAATGCGCTCATCCCGAGCGTGCGTGCGGCTTCTTGCGCACGACGACCTTGGGTGAGAAAGGCGCTGCGCGCCAACAGATATACGTACGGATAGAGCGAGAGCGTCAGCACGCAAATGACGCCCCCCGTCGAGCGAATCGGCGGCACCCAGCTCGAGCTGCCGAACACCTCGCGCAGCCAGCTCTGCAGCGGTCCGGCGTAATCGAGGAAGCCGACGGCGATGAACGCAAGCACGTAGCTCGGCACCGCAAGCGGCAACAGCAAGGCCCACTCGAAGAACCGGCGCGCCGGGAAATCGCAGGTGGCCGTCAGCCACGCAAGTCCGGTACCGAGCACCGCGGTAGCGAGCGAAACGCCGACGACAAGCACGAGCGTATTGCCGAGCACACCCGGCAGGACATGGCGAGCCAAGTGCGCCCAGATTTCCGTCTCCGGGGTCAGCATCGCGGTCAAGACCGCTGCCAACGGCACGAGCGCCGGCAAGCACAGCACGAACAGGAGCGCAAAGCTCTTGGCCTGCGCCGCGCGATGCGAACGCAAACCGCTCAGCTCACCCGCGATCGCGGACATGCGCGGTCAACGAAAGCCGGCGCGATCCATCAGCCGAACGGCAGTCGCTTGCAGCTCGCCTGCCTGCGCGACATTCAACAGGTTCGCCTCGAAGGTGCCCCACGAGGCGACGAACGGATCGGGCTCGACGTTCGGGCTTGCCGGATATTCGAGATTGACGCCAGCGAACATCGCCTGCGCTTCGGGCTGCGTGAGCCACTCGATGAACTTCTGCGCCGCTGCCCGATGTCTCGCGGCCGCGGTGACACCTGCGCCGGAAACATTGACGTGCACACCCTTTTCGCCAAGGTGCGCCCAGAAGAGCTTGATCGGCAGATCCGGTTTCTCGCGCAGGAGACGGCCGTAGTAATAGGTGTTGACGATACCGACGTCGCACTGTCCTGCCACGATCGCCTCCATGAGGCGCGTGTCGTTGGCGAACGGCTCGGTCGCGAGATTCGCAACCCAGCCGCGCACGATCTCCTCCGTGCGCTCCTCGCCATGGGCGGCGATCATCATCGCAACGAGCGACTGGTTGTAGACGGACTTCGAGGTACGCAAGCACAGCCGCCCGCGCCAGCGCTCATCGGCGAGCGCCTCGTACGTGCTCAACTCGTCAGGCTGCACACGCTCGGTGCTGTAGACGATCGTGCGCGCACGCACCGACAGACCGAACCAACGCGACTGTGGATCGCGCAGGTGCTCGGGAATGTTGGCGGCGATGATCGACGACTCGATCGGCTGCAGCAGACCGCGCTCGGCCGCCTGCCAGAGCTGTCCGGCATCGACGGTGATCAATACGTCGGCCGGAGAATTCTTTCCTTCCGCAGCAAGACGCTCGATAAGCGGGCCGGCATCGTCGGTGACGAAGCGAATCGCCTGGCCGGTTTCGGCCGTGTAGCGATCGAACATCGGCTTGATGAGCTGTTCGTTACGCGACGAATAGATGACGAGCTCGTCGGTGCCGCGGCCACAGCCGACCAAGAACGCCAGCGCAACGCCGAGCACCGAAGCGAAACGAGCCAAGAGCGGGAACGTGCGGGACAACATTATGGAAACTGCTTAATGAGAATGAATCGCATTAGCATGGTAGCACAAAGATGGGGCGTGGCGAGCGCAGGGCCATGGGCTCAGGCTGCAAGCGAGCACGAGCATGCCCGAGCGCAGCTGCCTCGCTGGCCACCTTTTCTAGTCATCCCGCCGCCGCCCCAGCCACCGAGGCAGCGACTTCGACCCTGTTACGCCCGCGCTCCTTCGCGCGATAGAGCGCCGCATCGGCATCGGCGAGCAAGCGTTCGGCAGCGCGCTCGAGATCGGTCTCGTCCTCCCCCGGCACGATCGCGGCCACGCCGATGGAGACTGTCGCCGTCACGCGCGCGCCGGGCGCCACTTCGAGCGGAGTCTCGGCAACCGCCAGGCGAATGCGCTCGGCAAACGCCGCCGCCTGCTCCGGCGTCACGTGCGGCACGAGCACGACGAATTCATCGCCGCCGAAACGTGCGGCGGCATCGCTGCCGCGGACCTGCGCATTGACCCGCCGCGCGATTTCGCGCAATGCCATGTCGCCTGCGAGATGCCCGTATCGATCGTTGATGTCCTTGAACTTGTCCAGATCGACGATGAGACACGTAAGTCCCGCGCCCTCGCGCTGCGCACGCGCCAGCTCCTCCTTCAAACGCTCGTTCAAGTAGCGGCGGTTGTGCCAACCGGTGAGATAGTCGGTCAGCCCGCTGCGCACGAGTCGGGCGCGGTTGATCGTGTTCTCGATCGCGAATGCCGCGATCACGCCGAGATGCGCGAGGAAGTCCGTGGCGAGATGACGCGAGAAACGTTTTTCGTCCGCGCTGCCGAAGTTGAGGCTGCCTTGCAGCTCATCCTGTCGGCGCAACGGAATGAGCGCGACGCTGCGAATGATCTCGGTGCGCGGAAACAAGCGCTGATGATCGCCGCCGATGTACGGACCGAGCCACGGCTTGTGCAGCGAATGAAATTGCGGCGCCATCTCGTCCAAACGATCCGCGAACAGCACGTGCGGAAACTTGGTCAAGTCGATCTGCTCCGCCATGAGCAGATGCCGGATCTCATGATCTGGATCGCGCAGGACGAGCGTCACCGCCTCGAGCGCGTAGGACGCCTTGAGCCCATTGCAGATGGCATCGAACAGCTGCGCGATCGTCTCGGCGCGCAGCAGCTCGAGCTCGCGCTCCTGGCTGCGCTTGAGCAAGCGCTCGTTTGCGGCAGCCTCGTCCATGAGGGCCACGATCTGCGCGCGGAGCTTGCGCACTTCGTTCTTGAGATTGTGCGCCGACATGCTGGGTACAGCCCCCTGCGCTCACGCCCGTGCAGCGCGCATCATGCTTGGCGCACGCGCCCGGCCAGATACTCGCGTCCTTTCAGCATGAGCTCCGCGAATTGCCGCGCATCGTCGTGGGTCACGGCATCCCAGATGCGTTCGACGGCATCGCGCAGGGCCTGCAACGACTCGCGCCCGTAATCGTTGAGGCTTTGAATCTCGAAATACAGCTCCGGGCTCTCGTTCGCGACGCGCGTCGCCACATCCACTTGCGCGTCGTACGTCGTGCTCGACAGCTTGGCAAGACGCGGCGCCGCCTCGCCGCTCTCGGCCAATGCCGTGAAGAACGCGATATTGAGCGCGTGCGACAAGCCGAGCACGTAGGCAATCAGCCGGTCGTGATCGTCGAGGCTCATGACGACCTGCTCCGCCATCGTCGCCGCGAACAATTCGCGCGCGCCGTCGATGGCCTCGCGATTGCCTAGATCGACGAAGATGACGTGCCGCCCGGAGAGCAGCTCGGTGTCGGGACCGAACATCGGATGAACGGAGGTGACCTTGCAGCCTGCGGCCTGCAGCGCCGCGATCCCGCTGCGCAACGGCGTCTTCAGCGAGCCGATATCGAACACGATGCCGCTCGGCTTGTGTGCCGCAAGCTCGGTCAAGACCTCGTTGGCGATCTTGAGCGGAGTGGCGACGACGATCAGATCGTGCGTCAGCGACAGCTCGCGCCAGTCGCGCGTATAGACATAGCCTCCCCGCACGAAGCCTTCCGGCTCGCCCGCAGGATCGGCGATCGAGATCGCATACCCTTGCGAAGCGAGAAACTCCGCGAACCAACGCCCCATCTTGCCGCTGCCGCCGATGACGAGCGCGCTGCGCCCGCTGCCGCGACCGTCCGTCGCCACGCGGATGCGCTCCTGCGTCGTGAGCGAGCCGCGGATCAAGAGCTGCATGATTTGCTCGGCCAGGCTGGGCGAAAGATCGAGCGCCTGCGCCGTCTCGCGCGCCTTGAGCACCACTTCCCGCTCGCGCTTGAAATCGCGCGTGGCCCGCCCTTCGCGCGACTTCACTTCGGCGATCTCGCGGCTCAACCGCTGACGTTCCGCGATTAGCTCGATCAGCTGCCGATCGAGCTCGTTCAGGCGGCTGCGCAGCGCATCTAGGCTCATGGGGACGGAGCTCATGGCGGGGCCTACATGGAATACGTTGAGGAGTGGCGCGATCCTTTTTACCGAACCGCACGCGGCGCCCGCAAGCGCGCCGCCCCCATGGAGCCGCGCGCTAGAACAACGGCACGGTGATGATGACGCTTGCGACGCCGCTCAGCGACTTCGGACCGTAGTAGCGGTAGCGCGGGTAGTAGTAGTCGTAGTAGTCACGAACCGATACGTGGTAGTGGACGCCGTGATAGTGGCGGGCGTCGGTGCAATAGACTCCGCGATAGCTGGGCGGCGCCCAGTAACGCCCCGCGTGATAGTGCCAACCCTTGCGGGGCGGATGGTGATGGTGTTTGACATGCGCACCGGGATGCCCGTGCACATGCGGTCGATGATGTCGGCCGTGCGCATGATGATCGCCCGCATACGCCCCGCTTGCGAAGGCGAGCCCGCCGACAACGAGTGCGGCCAACCCCGCGCCGCGCACCCACCGTGTCATTATTGATGCACGCATTCGAATCTCCTCGTGCGCTTTCATCACGGAACGTACGCTAGAAGTCGGCCACTGAACGCGTCCTGAACCTCCCCTTCCCGCCGATTGGCGCATAATCGCGCTTTCGACGAGAGATCCCGATGGCTGTGTCCGAGCTGCTCCCGCAAACGCTTCCGTCCGATCCGATGCCGCTTTTTGCCGCGTGGTTCGCACATGCACGCGAACGGAGGCTCCAACCGAACCCGGACGCCATGGTGCTCGCGACGGTCGCCGACGGGCAGCCGTCGGCGCGCGTCGTACTGTGCAAGCGCATCGCGCCCGAGGATGGCTACCTCGTGTTCTTCACGAACTATCTCTCGCGCAAAGGACGCGAGCTCGCCGCCCACCCGCGCGCGGCGGTCGTCTTTCATTGGGACGCATTGCATCGCCAAGTGCGCATCGAGGGCAGGATCGTGCGCTCGCCTGCCGAAGAGAGCGATGCCTATTTCGCCTCCCGCCCGCTCGACAGCCGCATCGGGGCGTGGGCAAGCACGCAAAGCGCACCGCTCGATGCGCGCGCGACGCTCGAAGCGCGCGTGCGCGAGGTCGCCGAGCGCTTCCAGATCGCCCCGGGCGCGCAGGACGGCAACGTGCCGCGCCCGCCGCATTGGGGCGGCTTTCGGCTCTGGATCGAAGCGATCGAGCTGTGGATCGAAGGCGCCTATCGCGTGCACGACCGCGCCGTGTGGCGACGTACGCTCACGCCGCGCGATGAATACTCGTTCGTAGGAAGCGCGTGGGAGGCGACGCGGCTCTACCCGTAAGGGCAGATCGCGTTTACTTGACGACCTTCAAGGTGGGACGGCCGCGCTTCGGCTCGCTGGATGCGGGCGCGGCGCCGTCGCTGGCGGGCGGCGGCGATTCGGGCGGTGGCGGCGCATCGGCTTCCGAAAAGATCATCCCCTGCCCCGTCTCGCGGGCATAGATACCGAGGATCGCTCGGACGGGAACGGTGACGTCATAGGTGGCACCGCCGAAGCGTGCGCGGAACTGCACGACGTCGTTACCGAGGACCAGCCCGCTCGTCGCTTGATAGCTCACGTTCAGAACGATCTTGCCGTTCTGCACGTACTGGCGCGGCACGTCGACGCCCTGGACCGTCGCATCGACCACGATGTGCGGCGTATGGGCGTTGTCGCTGATCCACTCGTGCATCGCCCGCAGCAGATAGGGCCTGCGCGATTTGAGCTGGATCTCGGCCATGGCGGCGGCACGCGCTAGGCGCGCATCTCCTGCTCGATGCGCGAGAGGCTTTGACGGAAGGCCGGGCGAGAGAAGATCAGATTCGCGTAGCGTACGATCGCTGGCGCCGGCGTGATGTCGATCTCCCACGCGGCAAGACGCCACAGGATCGGCGCGATCGTCGCATCGACGAGCGAGAAGTCGTCGGACAGGAAGTACGGCTTGGCCTTGAAGACATCCGCGCTCGCAAGAATGCTCTCGCGCAGGATCTTGCGAGCCTTCTGCCCGAGCTTCTTGTCCGTCGGATCGTTGATCTGCTCGGCCAGGCTGTACCAGTCCTTCTCGATGCGATAGAGGGCGACGCGGAACTGCGCCCGCGTCACCGGATCGACTGGCATGAGCGGCGGATGCGGGAAGCGCTCGTCGAGATACTCGATGATCACCCGCGAGTCGTAGAGCACGAGATCGCGATCGACGAGCGTCGGCACCGAGTTGTACGGGTTCAGGTCGAGCAAATCCTCAGGCAGATTGCCGTCCTGAACGTCGATCGTTTCGTAATGAATACTCTTTTCGGCCAGCACGATGCGCGTGCGATGGCTCCACGGATCATCCGCCTTGGAAAAGAGCGTCATCACCACGTCGGCACGCCTTCCAGTTGTGATGTTCGCCGGGCGCTCGGGTCGAGCGCCCATGCGATCACTTCACGTCCTTCCAGTACTCCTTCTTGAGAGCGTAAGCGAGCAGGAAGAAGACCAGCAGGAACGCGAGCACTCGGAAGCCTAGACTACGCCGCTCGAGCTGCATAGGTTCGGCGATGTAATCCAGGAAGTTCACCGTGTCGCGTACGAATTGGTCGTACTCGGCCGGGCTCAGCAGTCCGGGCTGCACGAGTTCGAAGCCCTTGAACTTCTTGTGCACGGCGTCGTTGGCCGGATCGCTCTCGCCGTCGTACACCGCTTCCTGGAAGCCCTGCAGCTCCCACAGCACGTGCGGCATCGACGTGCCCGGCAACACGAGATTGTTCACGCCGGTCGGCCGCTTCGGGTCGACGTAGAAGGACTTGAGGAACGTGTAGACGTAGTCCGTCCCGCGCGCCCGCGCGATCAACGACAGATCGGGCGGCGTGGTTCCGAACCAGCGGGCCGCGGCTTCCTGCGGCAGCACGTTCTGCATCGTGCCGTGGATGGAGTCGCCCGTGAACATCAGGTTCTCGATCACCTGCGCCTCGGTCAGACCGAGATCCGCCGCGAGCCGGCTGTAGCGCACGTAGCGGGCAGAGTGACAGCCCAAGCAATAGTTCACGAAGTTGCGCGCACCCCGCTGCAACGAAGCCGTGTTCGCCACGTCGTTGTTGGCGGGCTGGAGCACGCCGCTCGCGGAGGAAGCCGCGAAGCTCGCTCCGCACCAAGACACGCCCAAAACGAGCGCAAGCGCGATGTTCTTAATGCGCATGGTAAGTCACCCGCTCCGGCACTGGCTTCGTCGGATCGATCTTCGTATACCAGGGCATGAGAATGAAGAATGAGAAATAGACAATCGTGAAGAAACGAGCCGCATACGTGTACGCAGGCGTCACGTGCTGCAGGCCGAGGTAGCCAAGTGCGATGAAGCTGAACGCGAACGCGAACAGGAACGTCTTGAAGATCCAGCCGCGATAGCGGATCGACTTGACCTTGGAACGATCGAGCCACGGCAGGAACGCGAACGAGATCACCGCCAAGCCCATGAGCACGACGCCGAGCAGCTTGTTCGGCACCGCACGCAGAATCGCGTAGAACGGCGTGAAGTACCACACCGGCGCGATGTTCTCAGGCGTCTGCAACGGGTTCGCCGGCTGGAAGTTGGCGTGCTCGAGGAAGTAGCCGCCCATCTCCGGCGCGAAGAACACGACGCACGAGAAGAACGCCAGGAACACGATCACGCCCACCAGGTCCTTGACCGTGTAGTACGGATGGAACGGGATGCCGTCGACCGGATGTCCGTCCGGACCCTTGAGCTTCTTGATCTCGACGCCGTCCGGGTTGTTCGAGCCCACCTCGTGCAGCGCGAAGATGTGCGCGACCACGAGGAAGATGAGCGCGAGCGGCAGCGCGATCACGTGCAACGCGAAGAAGCGATTCAGCGTGATGTCCGAGATATAGTAATCGCCGCGGATCCACTCGACCAACGACTCGCCGATGCCGGGGATCGCGCCGAACAGCGACACGATCACCTGCGCGCCCCAGTAGGACATGTTGCCCCAGGGCAGGAGGTAACCGAAGAACGCCTCGGCCATCAGGCAGAGATAAATCAGCATGCCGAAGATCCACACGAGCTCGCGCGGGTTCTTGTACGAGCCGTACATGAGGCCGCGGAACATGTGCAGATACACGACCACGAAGAACGCGGACGCGCCGGTCGAGTGCATGTAGCGGATGAGCCAGCCCCACTCGACATCGCGCATGATGTACTCGACCGAGGCGAACGCGCCTTCCGCCGAGGGCTTGTAGTTCATCGTGAGGAAGATGCCCGTGACGATCTGGATCACGAGCACGAGCAATGCGAGCGAGCCGAAGTAATACCAGAAGTTGAAATTCTTCGGCGCGTAGTACTCGGTCATGTGCGCTTTGATGAAGCGCGAATAACCGAGGCGCTGGTCACACCACTCGGCGATCGCCGCCAGACGGCCCCGGCGAACAGGAGATGGCATCGTTGCGCTCATTTACGCGACCTCCGCGTCAACGCCGATTTGAATGACATTCTCATTGATGAACCGATACGGAGGGATGCGTAAGTTCGTCGGAGCGGGAACGTCCTTGAAGACGCGCCCTGCCATATCGAAGCGCGAGCCGTGGCACGGGCAGTAGAACCCGCCGGGCCAATCCGCGCCGAGCTCGGCGTCCTGAGGCTGGAAGCGATCGAGCGGTGCGCAACCCAGGTGCGTGCACACGCCGACGAGCACCAGGTACTCGGGCTTGAGCGCGCGCGTTTCGTTCTTGGCGTACTCGGGCTGCTCGGAATCCTTCGAATCCGGATCGCGCAACTGCGAGAGCACCTCGGGCTTGGTGAGGGTTGCCAGCATCTCGGGCGTACGGCGCACGATGAAGATTGCCTGGCCGCGCCAGTTCACCTTCAGCACCGCACCCGGCTCGAGCTTGCTCAAGTCTTGCTCGACCGGTGCACCGAGAGCCTGCGCCCGTGCGCTCGGCTTCCAGGAAGCCAAGAACGGCACGGCGGTTGCGGCTAATCCCGCAACGCCCGTTACTGTGGTCGCGACCAACAGAAAATGTCGTCGACCGCCATCGATCTGTTCTGGTTCTGAGCTCATCCGCAATTCTCCGCGAGCCGGCCAACCACCGCTCGCTCTAACCGTACTGCCGTGCTCGCGCGCGCCGCACGAGCGCACCCTCGCGAGTACTCGACCTGCGCGGTAGTGCGTGGTTTCAATCGTTCGAGGAATTGCGCATTATACACACATCCAGCAGCGCGCTTTGAAGCGCACCCCCACGGCGGCGTGGAGCCGACTCCAAGTCTGATGATGTGAAGCGCGTCGTGCCGACCCTGCAAGAATCGCTCAAGTTCTTCCTCAAATGGACGCTCGTCGGCCTTGGCGCAGCGGCCGTGCTGCTGCTGGCACGATGCGGCCTGACGAACGGCTTTCCCGCTGCCGCCGGCGAGCGCGATTCGGGACGGGATCGACCGACCGGCGGTCCGTTCGCGCACCGCTCCTTTGCCGACGCGGTCAGCCGCGCCAGCCCCGCGGTCGTCAACATCTATACGGCCCGCATCGTCGAGGACACCTCGCGGTCGGTGCATCGTGACGGGCCGCTACGCGAAGATTTGCCGAGCGTCAGAAAGCGCGTCGAAGGCAGTCTCGGCTCGGGCGTCATCGTGGATCGCGAGGGGCACCTGATCACCAACCATCACGTGATTCAGGGCGCGGATCAAATTCGCGTGCAGCTGGCGGACGGCCGCATCGCGATTCCTTCCATCGTCGGGACCGATCCCGACACCGATCTCGCCGTGCTGCGAGTCGACGTCGAGAATCCGCCGTTCATGACCATGGGGCGCTCCGATGAGCTGCGCGCCGGCGATGTCGTCCTCGCGATCGGCAACCCGTTCGGCCTCAGCCAAACGGTGACGCAGGGAATCGTGAGCGCGACCGGGCGCGGCCGCCTCGGCGTCGCGGACTTCGAGGACTTCATCCAAACCGACGCCGCCATCAATTTCGGCAACTCGGGCGGCGCCCTCATCAATACCGATGGGGAGCTCGTCGGCATCAACACGGCGGTGCTGTCGCAGGCACTCGGCACCGACGGCATCAGCTTCGCGATTCCCGTGAACATGGTGCGCGGCGTGATGGATCAGATCCTCGCGCACGGCCGCGTGCGCCGCGGCTGGCTCGGTGTGATTTCGGAAGAGATCTCGCCGGAAGCAGCGGCGGCGCTCGGCTTGGAAGTGCCGGTGGCCCTACGCATCGCCGGCATCGAACCGAATGGACCTGCCGCGCTCGCCGGCCTGCGCGAGCACGACATCGTCACGCACCTGAACGATCAGACAATTCTCAATGCTGAAGAAGCGCTGAACCGCGTCGCGGCCATGGCGCCTGGCTCGGAGCTCAAGATCCGCGGCCGCCGCGGCACGGAAGTGCTGCAGCTCACGGCGATTCTGGATGAGCGCCCGCCTCGGGGCGGCAGCTGAGCTCGAAGCTGAGCCGAGCGCCGACTAGCCCGGCATGCGTTTGATCTGCGCACCGAGCTGCGAGAGCTTCTCCTCGATGCACTCGTAACCGCGATCGATGTGATAGATGCGCAGCACGTCCGTCGTCCCCTCCGCGACGAGCCCTGCGAGCACGAGACTGGCGGAGGCACGCAAGTCGGTCGCCATCACCGGCGCCGCAGTCAGATGATCCACGCCTTGGATGATCGCGGTATTCCCCTCGATGCGAATCTCCGCTCCCAGCCGGCGCATCTCGAGCATGTGCATGAAGCGATTCTCGAAGATCGTTTCGGTCACGGCTGCCACGCCGTCGGCGATCGTGTTCAATGCGGCGAACTGCGCCTGCATGTCCGTGGGGAACGCGGGATACGGCGCGGTGCGAATATTGACCGAGCGCGGGCGACGGCCGCGCATGTCGAGCTCGATCCAGTTGTCGCCGACGGCGATCTCGGCGCCAGTCTCGCGCAGCTTCACCAGCACCGCATCAAGGTGATCGGGGCGCGTCCCCTTGATGCGCACATGACCGCGCGTGATCGCGCCGGCAACGAGATAGGTGCCGCTTTCGATGCGATCCGGCAGCACGTCGTAATGCGCGCCGCGCAAGCTCTTGACGCCTTCGACGACGATGCGATCGGTGCCGGCGCCCTGGATCTTCGCGCCCATCGCGATCAGAAAGTCCGCAAGGTCGACGACCTCGGGCTCGCGCGCCGCGTTCTCGATGATCGTCTCGCCCTCTGCCAGCGTCGCCGCCATGAGCAAGTTTTCCGTGCCGGTAACCGTGACCGTCTCCAGCACAAGGCGCGTGCCGACGAGCCGGTCGGCGCGCGCGCGGATATAACCGTTCTCGATGACGATGTCCGCGCCGAGCGCCCGCAGACCGTCGACATGGAGATTCACCGGGCGCGCACCGATCGCGCAGCCGCCCGGCAGCGACACGTCGGCCTTACCGAAGCGCGCAAGCAACGGCCCGAGCACGAGGATCGATGCACGCATCGTGCGCACGAGCTCGTACGGCGCCACGCACTCGCGGATCGTCGAGGCATCGACTTCCACCCGCATCTTGTCGTCGATCGTTACGCTCACGCCCATGCGACCGAGCAACTCGATCATCGTGGTCACGTCCTGCAGGTGCGGCACATTGCCGACCGACACCGTGCCCTCTGCGAGCAGCGTCGCGGCCAGAATGGGCAGCGCCGCGTTCTTCGCGCCCGAGATGCGCACTTCTCCTTCGAGCGGCGTGCCGCCGCGGATTTGAAGCTTGTCCATAGACTGTAGGCGGTAGGTGGTAGGCAATTGCCAGAGGCGGCGTCACGATGACCGCCTCTCGAGAAATATCCGGTCGGCGCGGCGCTGCAGCGCGAAGCTTATCCCAGGCTGTAGGCGGAAGGCTGTAGGCAGTGGGCCATAAGGCCGCGGAGCCCTCCAACCGGTTCGGCCGGCCCTGCGGCAGACCGCCGCTCGGCAGCGCTCCCGCCCTGCCGATTATTGTCCGCCTGCCGCCTCTTCGGGCGTGAGCGCCCGGATTCTCAGGGCGTGAATTTCGCGCCCCATGCGCTCGCCGAGCGTCGCATAGACCAGCTGATGCCGCTGGATCATCCGCTTGCCGTTGAACTGCTCGGCGACGATCACGGCTTCGAAATGCGTGTCGTCATCGGATTCGACGCGCACGCGTGCGCCCGGCAGTCCTGCTTCGATCAGTGCTTGCACTTCTTGGGCGTTCATAGGAACGATCTCGAGAAAATGGCGCGCGATATTAGCCGATTCGTCGCGTCGCATCGCGATCGGGCGAGAGGGCGCGCTATCATCCGAACATGAGCAAAGCCCTCGACAGCCGACAGCTCCTCGCACGCGGCAAACGCGTCCTCGATACCGAGATCGCCGCGATCGCTGCGGTGCGCGACCGCCTGCAGGAGTCGTTCGTGCAGGCCTGCGCGCTCTTGCATGGCTGCACAGGACGCGTCGTCGTGAGCGGCATGGGCAAGTCGGGTCATATCGGCAACAAAGTCGCCGCCACGCTCGCGAGCACGGGTACGCCGGCGTTCTTCCTGCATCCGGCCGAAGCGGGCCACGGCGACATCGGCATGATCACAGCCCAAGACGTGCTGCTCGCAATCTCCAATTCGGGCGAGACACCGGAGCTGCTCGTCATCCTGCCCGCGGTCAAACGGCTCGGCGTGCCGATCATCGCCCTGACCGGCCGCTGCGACTCCACGCTCGCGCGTGCGGCCACCGTCGTGCTCGATGTGAGCGTGCCCGAAGAGGCCTGTCCGCACAATCTCGCGCCGACGGCCAGCACGACAGCGACGCTCGCCATGGGCGATGCGCTCGCCGTCGCGATCCTCGAGGCCCGCGGCTTCACGCCGGAAGACTTCGCGCGCTCGCATCCGGGCGGCATCCTCGGTCGCCGCCTGCTGTTGCGTATCGAAGATGTGATGCGCACCGGCGAGCAGCTGCCCATGGTCGGACCGGACACGCCGCTGCGCGAAGGGCTGCTCGAAATGAGCCGCAAAGGGCTCGGCATGACCGCCGTGGTGGATAGCGATCGCAAGGTGCTCGGCATCTTCACCGACGGCGACTTGCGCCGCACGCTCGATCGCGACATCGACGTGCGTACCAAGCGCATGGCCGAAGTGATGACGCCGGACCCCAAGACGATCCGACCGAACGTCCTTGCGGCGGAAGCCGTGCGTCTGCTCGAAAGCTCGCGAATCACGCAGCTGCTCGTCGTCGACGAACGAGGCGTGCTCATCGGCGCGCTCAACGTGCACGACCTATTCCGCGCGGGAGTCATGTGATGACGGCGCTTCCAGTCCGCGCACAGGACGAACACCGAACCGCGTACGCACGAGCGCACGCCACGCTCTTCTGACTTCTCGCTCAAGAATCATGGATACGTTGTTCGAGCGCGCCCGCGATGTCCGTCTTCTCGTTCTCGACGTCGATGGCGTCTTGACCGACGGTAAGCTGTACTTCGGCTCGCGCGGCGAGGAGCTCAAATGCTTTCACGTGCGCGACGGCGCCGGGATCGTGCAGCTGTTGCGTAACGGCATCCAAGTCGCGGTCATTTCTGGCCGCGCCTCGCGTGCGGTGGAGCGGCGCATGGCCGAGCTCGGCGTGACCTGGGTGCGTCAGGGCGTGGACGACAAGCTCGTCGCGCTGCGCGAGCTCATGGACCTTCTGAGCCTGACGCCGCAAGCGATCGCATGCATCGGCGACGACCTGCCGGATCTGCCGCTGCTCGAGGTCGCGCGCTTGGCCGCCACGGTGGCCGACGCGCACCCGACCGTGAAATCGCGCGCGCACTACATCACCCAGGCAGCAGGCGGTCAGGGCGCCGTGCGCGAGGTGTGCGACTTGATTCTGGAAAGTCAGGGCCGATAGCTGCGCGGGTTGCTTTCCGTGAATTGGCGTTGGATCTCCATATCGGCTCTGCTCGCAGCGCTCGTCATCGGCTACGGCGCGCTGCGGGGCCGCGATGTGGCGCCGGAGATCGTCGCCGAAGCGCCGCTGCAACCGACTTACTATCTGCGCAATGCCGTCATTACCGAGATGGCGCCGACGGGCGAAGCGCAGACGAGCTTTGCGGCCGCGCGTATGGAAATGCAGCCTGCGACGGACGATTTGACGATGACGGACGTCAATGTGTCGTACCATCAATCGCCGACGCAGCATTGGAACTTGACGGCCGAGCGCGCTTTCAAGGCGGGCGACTCTCCCATCATCAGGCTTTCGGGCAACGTGGTGCTCGAGCCCGAGCAAAGCGATCCCGAGGCGCGCCTCTTGGCGGAGGAGCTTGCCATCGACACCGAGAGCAATGTCGCCTTCAGCACGCGCTCGCCCGTGAAAATTCGCTTCGGCCAGCATGCGATCGAGGTGCGCAGCTTCCGGTTCGACATGAATGACCAGATCCTTTCTCTGCAAACCGGCGAGGGCCGCCATGCCCCAGCGCATTAGCCGCCTTCGCCTCGCGCTCGGACTCGGCCTGCTCGTCGCCGCAGCGCCCTGCCCTTTTGCCGCCGAAAGCTCCATTCTCGACACGCAAGAGCTGAGCTATGGGTTCGAACGCTCCGAGTTCGACTTCAAGAACGACATCGCGCAATTCCACGGCCGCGTGCGCGTGACGCAGGGACCGAATTCGATCCAAGCCGACGAAGCGATCGCACGCGCGTTCCGCTCCGACAACAAGCAATGGGAATTCAAGGACGCGGTGACGGTACGCACCGCGGAGGCTCAGCTCACGGCGCAGAGCGCAGTCGCTGCATTCGAGCGCAATGTGCTGGTCCAAGCACGCGTCGAAGGCGCTCCGGCGCAATTCGAGCGCATCAACGGACCGAGCGAACGCCTCGCCCGCGGGCGGGCGCGGGTGATCGAATACGACGTCGCAACCGACACGGTCACCTTGAGCGGCGATGTCTGGTTCGGCTACGGGGCCGATGAGTTCCGCGGCGAGACCGTCGTCTACAGCTTGCGCGACGAGCGCGTGCGCGTCAGCGGAGGAGATGCCGGCTCGGTGCAAGGCATCCTCCGCCCGCGTCTCGACGAAAAAACCGAAGAGGCGTTGCGCCAAGCGCCCGACTCCGGCCGCCGCGCGCCCGCTCCCGATCTCATCCGCGAAGGCGACGCATGACGACACTGCGCGTTGAAGGACTGGCGAAGACATTCCGCTCTCGCCAAGTCGTCAAGGATCTGTCCATCGAGGTGGCGCGCGGCGAGGTCGTCGGCCTGCTCGGCCCGAACGGCGCCGGCAAAACGACGGCCTTCTACATGATCGTCGGCCTGGTTCCCACGGACGCCGGACGCATCCTGATCGGGGACGTCGACGTCTCGCGCCTGCCGGTGCATCGTCGCGCGCAGCTGGGGCTCGGTTACCTGCCGCAAGAAGCCTCCGTCTTCCGCAAGCTCTCCGTCGAAGACAACATCATGGCCATCTTGGAGACGCGCAAGGATCTGAACGCCGAGCAGCGCCGACAACAGCTCGAGTCCCTGCTCGAAGAGCTGCACATCGGACACATCCGCAACAGCATCGGCCAGAGTCTCTCCGGCGGCGAACGCCGCCGCGTCGAAATCGCGCGGGCGCTCGCGGCCGAGCCGCGCTTCATGCTCCTCGATGAACCTTTCGCCGGCGTCGATCCGATCTCGGTCCTAGACATCCAACGGATCATCCGTCATTTGAGCGCCCGCAACATCGGGGTGCTGATCACCGATCATAACGTGCGGGAAACATTGGGAATTTGTAGCCGCGCCTATATCGTCAACGCGGGCGCCGTGATCGCTTCGGGGACTGCCGAGGACGTCCTTGCAAACCGAGAGGTTCGTGAGGTGTACTTGGGCCAGGATTTCAGGCTTTAGAGATTTCCGATTCGACCAGGTCCCGGTGGCTGCACTGAGGGACTTTCCCCGACGCCGGGCCCACGTTCGCGACACGAATGCTCAAACCAGCACTGCAGCTCAGACTTGGCCAGCAGCTCACGATGACGCCGCAGCTGCAGCAAGCCATCCGCCTGCTGCAGCTGCCGGTGCTGGAGCTGCAAGCTCAGATCCGAGAGGCGCTCGAAACCAACGTCATGCTCGAATCCGAGGACGAGGTGGGCAGCCTCGAAACCGGCGACATGGCGCTCGAGCCCGGCTTCGAAGCCGATACCGTCGCTGCCGACTCCACCGAGCATGCCGACCGCGAGGAACAGGAAGTCGATCTCATCGACGATCCGGAGTGGAGCGATTCGCAAGTAACCGGTCCGTCGGAGACCCCGTGGTCGGGCGACGGCGACGATTCGCCTGACTTCGCGCCTACCCGCGGCGAGACGCTTCAAGAACACCTTTTGTGGCAGCTCGAGATGTCGCGTCTCAGCGAACGTGAGATGCGCATCGGCGCGGCGATCATCGACGCCATCAACGACGACGGCTACGTCATCGAGCCGCTCGAAGAGATCGCGCGCAATTTGCAGCCGGAAATCGTGGCGAGCGTCGAAGAAGTCGAACAGGTGCTGCGCCACATTCAACAGATGGATCCGGCCGGCGTCGGCGCCCGCTCGGTCAGCGAGTGCATCTCACTGCAGCTCAAACAGCTCGATCCGGACACGCCCGGGCGCGATACCGCGCTGCTCATCGCAGCGAACTATCTCGATGAGGTCGCCGAGCAGCAGTACTCGCTGCTGCGTCGCCAGCTTCGCGTCTCGGAGGAAGAGCTCGAGCATGCGCTCGTACTGGTGCGCGGCTGTCAGCCCCGACCGGGCTCGAGCGTGCATTCGGTAACGGCCGAATACATCGTGCCGGACGTCTTCGTGCGCCGTACCGAACGCGGCTGGGCGGTCGAGATCAACCCTGCGAGCCTGCCGCGCATTCGCATCAATCAAAGCTACGCCGGCCTGATCGGCCGTTCCGCCGATCACGCCATGTTGCGCACGCAATTGCAGGAGGCACGCTGGCTGATCCGGAGCCTGGAGATCCGGAACGAGACTCTGCTCAAAGTGGCGCGCTGCATCGTTCAGCGACAATCGGCCTTCCTGGAGCACGGCGATGAGTACATGCAGCCGATGATCCTCAAGGACGTCGCAGAAGCGGTCCAGATGCACGAGTCGACGATCTCGCGCGTCACGACCAACAAGTACATGCACACCCCGCGCGGCGTGTTCGAGTTCCGCTACTTTTTCTCGAGCCACGTCGCGGCCCGCGACGGCACCGAGATGTCGTCGACGGCGATTCGCGCGAAGATCAAGAAATTGATCGCGCAGGAAGACCCGGACAAGCCTTTGTCGGACAGCCGTATTGCCGAGATTTTGGCGCAAGAGGGCATCCAAGTCGCCCGGCGAACCATCGCGAAATACCGCGAGGCGTTGGGTATTCCCCCCTCTAGCGAGCGCAAACGAGTTCCGGTGAGATAACCGTATGGTGAACGGTGAGCTGCGGACCGCGGAGGGCAACAAAAGCCGGCTTGTGCGGCTTTGCGGCTCTTATCGTCCGCCGTCCGTCGGTCACCCTCCAGTCTAGTCAGGAGGCATCATGCAACTGAACGTCACGGGTCATCATGTCGATGTCACTTCCTCCCTCAAGGGGTACGTGGAGAAAAAGCTCGACAGAATCCTCAGACACTCGGATCACATCATTGACGTTCACTGCATCCTCACGGTCGAAAAGCTAAGACACAAAGCCGAAGCCACCATTCAGCTCAACGGCAGCACCATCTACGCCGACGCTGTCGAGCAAGACATGTACGCGGCCATCGACGCGCTCGCAGACAAGCTCGACCGGCGCGTCAAGAAGCACAAGGAAAAGACCAGCGATCACCGCGCCCAAGAAGTGCGCAAGACCCCGGGATAATCCCTCCGCGCGGCGAGCCCGGCAGGCATCGATGCACCGGTAAGGTGCCTGCCGCGCCCGTCGCCAGATCCCGCCCAGCCACCGGCGAGCGGAATCGTTCCGTGAACCTTCCCATTCAGCCGCCCACCGACGGTGCGGCGTGCTCGCTCCTGTGCACGCCCTCTAGGCGTTGTTCTCTCCGCACTGCTAGTCTGTCGCCATGCGACTCGTCATCGTCAGCGGGCTGTCCGGATCGGGGAAGAGCGTGGCTCTGCACATGCTCGAAGACCTCGACTATTACTGTATCGACAACATCCCCGCCGGCCTGCTGCCGATGTTCATCTCGCACACGGTCCGCTCTCCGGACGGACCTGGGCCATACAATTTCACGGCGGTCGGCGTCGATGCTCGCAACAGCCCGGAAGACATCGCTTCGGTCCCCAAGCTCGTCGACGAGCTCAAGCGCAGCGGGCTCAATTGCGAAGTGCTGTTCCTGCGCGCCGAAGAGGACACGCTGCTCAAGCGCTACAGCGAGACGCGGCGCCGGCATCCGCTCAGCCGCACCGGGCTGACGCTGGCCGATGCCATCCGCAAGGAGCGAGAGCTGCTCGAACCGATCGCGGATGCCGCAGACCTGGTCATCGATACGACCCGCACGAGCGTCCACGAGCTGCGCGAGCTCATTCGCCAGCGCGTCGGCGCGCGGCGCGAAGGCCGAATGTCGATCCTGTTCGAGTCGTTCGCCTTCCGCCACGGCGTGCCGAGCGCGGCTGATTTCGTCTTCGACGTGCGAAGCCTGCCGAACCCGTACTGGGAACCGGGCCTTGCGCAGCTCACGGGCCTCGATGCGCCGGTCGTGGAATACCTGGAACGCTTCCCGATCGTGACGCAGATGTTCGAGGACATCGTGGGTTTCCTCGAGCGCTGGATCCCCGAGTTGATGAAAGCCAACCGCAGCTACCTCACCGTGGCGATCGGCTGCACGGGCGGGCAGCACCGTTCCGTCTATCTGGTCGAGCGCTTGGCGCGACATTTCGCCGGCAAGTACCCGCACGTGCACGCGCGGCATCACCTGCAGAGCCGCTCGGCGCAGAACAAGTAACCCGCCGCCTCCCCGCCCTGTGGCGGTCCTCGGCCGGCATCGCCCGCTCGCAAGACGATCGCGCGTCGCGACGGCGCGCTCTTCCGCTACACTGCGCGCCTCTTCGCCGGCGGACGACGATGAAACCTGAGGCTGCAGAAAAGACCACACGCTTGAGCGTGCTGCGCGATGCCCTCCAGGAGGGGACCATGCGTCACGGCCGGCGCATGATCAATTCGCTGCACCCGGCGGAAATCGCCTCGCTCCTCGAGTCCCTGCCGCCCACCCAGCGCGAGATCGTCTGGGAGCTGGTCGACCCTGAACTCGAAGGCGACGTGCTGGTCGAGCTCAACGACGAAGTGCGCGCCAAGCTCATCAGCGGCATGGACGCCGAAGAGCTGATCGCAGCCACCGAGGGCATGGAAGTCGACGACCTCGCCGACTTCATCGGCGACCTGCCGGAGACGCTCAACGAGCGCGTGCTGCAATCGCTCGACGCACAGGACCGGGAACGCCTCTCCGCGGTGCTGCAGTTCGGGGAGGACAGCGCCGGCGGCCTCATGAACCTCGACACCGTGACGGTGCGCCCGGACGTGACCATCGAGGTCGTGCTGCGCTACCTGCGCATGCGGGGCGAGCTGCCCGACCGGACGGACCGTCTCTTCGTGGTCAATCGCCACGACAAGTATCTGGGCGGCGTCGACATCACTCGCCTGCTCACGGAAGACCCGGAGAAGACCGTCGGCGAGATCATGGACTCGTCGGTCGAGGGCATCGATCCGGAAACGCCCGCGCGCGAAGTCGCCAAGCTGTTCGAAGACCGCGACCTCGTCTCCGCCGCAGTGGTGAGCAAGGACGGGCGGCTCCTCGGCCGTATCACCATCGACGACGTCGTCGACGTCATCCGCGAGGAAGCCGATCACTCCGTGCTCAGCATGGCCGGCCTCGACGAGGACGAGGACATGTTCGCGAGCGTGCGCTCCAGTGCCCGCCGCCGCGTCGTCTGGTTGGCTGCCAATCTCGCGACCGCATTCCTCGCCGCCAATGTCGTGGGCTTGTTCGAAGCGACGATCGAAAAGGTCGTGGCGCTAGCCGTCCTCATGCCGATCGTCGCGAGCATGGGCGGTATCGCGGGCAGCCAAACGCTCGTGCTGATCATCCGCGGTATTGCGCTCGGGCACGTCGAGGACACCAACGTACGCTGGCTGCTCGCGCGCGAGATCGCCGTCGGCTTGCTGAACGGCGTTGCGATTGCCTCGCTGGTCGGACTAGCGGCAGGGCTCTGGTATCAGCAATGGACCATCGGGCTGATCATCTTCGCGGCCCTGATGATCAACCTGTTCGCCGCGGCGCTCGCCGGCGTGAGCGTGCCGATCATCCTCAAACGCCTCGGCATCGATCCGGCTATCGCGGGCGGTGTCATCCTGACGGCGGTCACCGACGTCGTCGGCTTCGCGTCCTTGCTAGGCCTTGGCACGTTTTTCCTGACGTAAGCTCACGCGGCGCAGAATGCTGGTCGTGCCGGTCGACTGCACTTCGCGACCGCCGAGGAAGGCCAGCACGTCGTCGGCGCGATTCATCGTGTCCTGATAGCCGAGCGCGATCAGCTCGCGCGTGTAGCTCGCCTCGAACAACAAATAGCTCATCAGCTGACCGCCGCCCGTATTGAGCGCGCCCATCGTGCGCAGAAGGACGCGCAGCGTGCGCGGCAGCGAGCTCACGTGATGACGCGCGATCTCGGAGAGATCCTGGCTCGGGAGCAACAGCAGCATGTCGATGCGGCGCAGGTTCAACCCGCCCTCCGTGATCGGCCCCACCTGATCGACGAGCTGGTTGAGCTGGGTGAGCCGCTCGAGATCGGAGTACAAGCCGTCCGAGAACAACGCATCGAGCATGTAGCCGAAGATTTGCCCGAACGTCGGCGATTGCGGCGGCGAAACAGGCGGTGCCGTCTTGGCCTCGTTGCGCGTGCCGATCACGAGTAGCCGCTGTGCGCCGAGATGAATGGCCGAGCTGAACGGATTGGCTTCGCGCATGGCGCCGTCGCCGTAGTACTCATCGCCGAGCAGCACGGGCGGGAACAAGAAAGGCACGGCCACGCTCGCCATGAGATGGTCGAGCCGCAGCTCGGCAGGCTCACCCGCCCGCCGCATGCGACTCCATGGCTCGCACCCGCCCTTGCATGTGTAGAAGGACACGGAGCGAGCGCTCAGATACCCGGCCGCGGACATTGCGAGCGCCTCCAGGTGTCCTGCCTCGATCGAGCGGCGAATCGACGTGAAATCGAACTGCGCTTGCAGCAGCTCCCGCAACGGCGTGTTGTCGAACAGCGAACGAGGCGGCGGCAGCAGCCAGCCGCCGGAGAGCATCGCGACGAGCCAGTGCAGGCCCGAGCGCAACATGCTCAACGTGTCCGCACGGAATACCTGCTCGACTTTGAAATTTCGCCAGACCCGCTCCAGGTTGCCGACGGCCACGCGGAAACGATCGGCGTGCACGGCGATCGCCGTGGCGTTCACCGCTCCTGCCGAAGTCCCGGTCACGATCGGAAAGGGATTGGCGGCACGCGCAGGCAAGAGGTCCGCGATCGCGCGCAGCGCGCCGACCTGATAGGCGGCACGCGCACCGCCGCCCGGCAAGATCAGGCCAATTTTGGGCGTGGGAGACGTCTGCGGCGGCTCGGCGCTCATTGGCTGCCCGTCCCTGCGAAAAAGGGCGACGACCACCGCGCAAATGGGTGCTCAGGCCGCACTGGCTCACACTGCGCGGCGCGATGGGTCACGTCCCCTACGAACATTGGAGTAGTATGGCACAGTGCTTCGTGGCCCATTTTTTGGAGAGCGGGTATGAAATTCTGGAGCCTTGTCAGTCGCGCCCTGCTGGCAGCAATGCTCGTGGTCGGAGCGACCGCGCATGCCGATGGCCCTGCGCTCGGCAAAGAAGCCCCCGACTTCAAGCTCCAGGACCAGAACGGCAAATGGCATACGCTGGCCGACTACCGCGGCAAGTGGGTCGCGCTTTATTTCTATCCCAAGGACCAGACGCCGGGCTGCACCACGCAGGCCTGCGATTTCCGTGACAACGTCTTTGCCTATCGCGATGCGAACGCCGTGATTCTCGGCGTCAGCGTCGATGACGTGGAATCGCACAAGGCCTTCGCGGAGAAGCATGGCCTGCCTTTCCCGTTGCTCGCCGATCCGACGAAGGAAACCGCCAAGCGCTACGGCGTGCTCAATTTCACGGGCTTCGCCAAACGCGAGACCTTCCTCATCGACCCGAACGGCACCATCGTCAAACGCTACGCGGTCGCCGATCCCAAAGGTCATTCCGAGGTCGTGCTGAAGGACATCAAGGCGCTGCAGCAACGTCAGGCAAGCTGACGCGCAGCCGCGGACGCCACGCAAGCTCGCACCGCGCCTTGGTCGACTAAGAGCCGGACTTGTTCGCTATCGGCGCCAACGTCAACCGATGTTGCGCCATACCAGGCAGAATCGGTCGCGGCTCGCCTCTCACCCACTGCGCGTGCCCGGCGCCATAGAACGGCGATAGCGGATGATCGACGGGACCGCCGGGCAACTGAATCGAGCCTGCCTGCTCGCGGCCGGGCGCAACGACGAGGCGCATCGATGCGCCGAAGCTCGGACTTTGCACGCGCGGCATCGCCACGTCGCCGTCCATTTGATCGGCAGGCATGTCGAGCCACCGAGCCAAGCGCTGCGGCAATGCTGTTGCCAGCGGGTGCCGCATGGACAACGTGTTCTGCTTACCCCAGGCGCACTCGCGCAATGACGCGCACGCCTGCCGCAGGCGCGCGAGCGTCGCATCGAGCGATGCGGCCAGCAGCGAATCCCACGACTCGTGCTCGCGGCCCAACAAGTGCGGCGGACGCTGCGTCACGAGCATCCACAGCGGGCCTTCGAACTGCGGCGCGGGTTGCAGGGCCGTGTCGCCGACGTACGCTCGAGCGCTCGCCGTAAGCATGTGGAAGACCTCGGCGCGCACCTGATCCCTGAAGGCGCGCACGATGCGATACCCCACATCGTCTGCCGCCGCACGCCCCGACCAATCGCGCACCAGCTCGTAGGCTTCGCGATAACGGGCATCGTCCGCACCGAGCGATTCGATCGTCGCGAGCAACAGGTCGCGCCAGCGCGCCAGAAACAGCGCGCGATCGTCGAGCTGAAGCGCAACGAAATCGGCCGGCGTCGCGCGCGGCAGTGCGCGCAGCGCATCCCGAATCTGCGCCGCGCGTGCACCCAAGTCGTACCGCCCTTCTCCCACGAGCTCGAACCATTGCGCGGCGTCGATCATGCGTTGATTGGCGCTCCAAACACGCCCGCCCGGCGGATCGATCAACCGGGGATATTCCGCCGGCTCGCGCCAACCGGACCAGCCTGCTTCGCGCCACGAGAGCGGCACGGTGGCATCGGCTGCCGGCCTCATCGGTATCTGGCCCATCAAGGACCACCCTACGCTCCCCCGCGCGTCGACCGCGACGATGTTCTGCACCGGACCGCCTGCGCGGTTGGCCGCTTCGAATAGCTCGGGCAACGAGCTGGCCGTTTCGAACTCGAGCATGTGCAAATTTGTCGCGCGCGCGTGATGCGCGGTCCATTGCAACGCCAGCCATCGACCTCGCGCATCCTGGCGCACGATCGGACCCCAGCGCGTGCGGCGAACGTCGATGCTTTGCGCTGCGCCGCCGTTGACTTCGATGCGCTCGGTGCGCACGTCGAACGGCTCGGGCCCTTCCGCCGTGAGATATCGACTTGGATCGTCAGCAGCGCGCTCGACGACCACCAGATCGACCCAATCGCCGTAGCTGTTCGTGAATCCCCACGCCACCTTGCCGTTTGAACCGGCGATCAAGAACGGCAAACCAGGCAACGTCACACCGACAAGATCGCGCCGCGTGTCCGCATCGCCGTCGACGACGAGCCGCGCCGCGTACCAGGTGTTGGGTAAACGCAAGCCGAGGTGCATGTCATTGGCGAGCAACCCGGCCCCGTCCGCGGTGTAGTCCCCGCTGACGGCCCATGCATTGCTGCCGATCATCGGCTCGGCGAGCTCATCCTGAACGCTCGCCTGCCGCTGCCGTTCGGACGCATCGCGCGCGGTCGCCGCGTGCGATCCGAGATCGACGAGATCGGGACCGGGAATCGCAGGCATTCGCCATGTGCCGCCGGTCAACGGCGCATCCCATTCGGTGCCGACCGGATAAAGAAATGCATGCAACGCCGGCGGCAAATGCACACGCAGTTGCTCGCGTGCCAGCTCCTCCTCGCCCGTCGCATCGTGAAGCGTCAGATACATCGCGAAGGCTGCGAGGATCGAATCCTCAGGCTTCCACGGCGTCGGCTGCGTTCGCAGCAGCAGATATTCCCAAGGCCGCGCACGCAGCGCACGCAACCCGGCATTCACGCCTTCCGCATAGGCAGCCAGAAGCTCGACTTGCGATGGCTCGGCGGCGGCAAGGACCGAGGCGGCGACGGAACGAAAGTCGTGCACGCGCAAGCTGCGATCCGCTTCGACGAGCGCCGGTCCCAAGAGCGCCGCCAGCTCGCCGGCCGCCGAACGTCGCATGAGATCCATCTGGAAAAAACGATCCTGCGCATGAACGAAGCCGGTCGCGAGCGCGAGATCCGTGCGTGTCTTGGCGCGCACGGTAGGTGTGCCGAATGCATCCCGCTCGATCGTCACGGGCGAGTGGAGCAAGTCGACGCGGACGCGCCCTTCGAGTTGCGGCAGGCTGCCGCGCAAAATGAGGTAGAGCGCGGCTGCGGAGATGATGAGCGCAGCGAGCAGACCCGCTGCGACGTACAGACCGATGCGCTTGAGATGCGCCGGCGAGATGGCTTTGCGCATGCCGGCTCCGACGTTCACGCGCACGGTCCGAAGGCGGACCGCGCCTTGCGGCGCGGTCCGCCGGCTCTCAGATCTTCACTTCGAGGATCTTCATCGCGTTGGTCTTGCCGGCCACACCCGACAGCTCGCCCTTGGTGAGGATGATGCGGTCGCCGATCTCGACCATGCCGCGCTCAAGCATGACCTTGAAGATATCGGCGTACAGCAGCTGCGCATTGGTGTGAGTGATATCGAAGGTGACCGGATACACGCCGCGATAGAGCATGACGCGCCGACGCGTCTCTTCGTGACGCGTGAACGCGTAGATGGGGATGTCCGCGCGGATACGCGACATCCACAGCGGCGTCGAACCCGATTCGGTCAACGCGACGATCGCTTTCACCTTGAAATGATTTGCCGTGTACATCACGGCCATCGCGATGGCCTCGTCGGTCTTCTCCAGCACGCCGTGATCGGTGCGCTGACGCAGCGGCGAGTGCGTCGCTTCGTATTTCTCGGCGCCCATGATGACCTGAGCCATGGCCTGCACCGCCTTGACCGGATACTTACCGACGGCGCTCTCGCCCGACAGCATCACTGCGTCGGTGCCGTCCATCACGGCATTGGCCACGTCGGACACCTCGGCGCGCGTCGGCACCGGGTTGTGAATCATCGACTCCATCATCTGCGTCGCAGTGATCGCGACGCGATTGCGCTTACGCGTCTCGGCGATGATGTGCTTCTGCAGACCGGTGAGCTCTGCGTAGCCCACTTCGACGCCGAGGTCGCCGCGCGCCACCATCACGGCATCGCTCGCCATGATGATGCGCTCGAGATTGACGAGCGCTTCGGAGCGCTCGATCTTCGCGACCAGGTGCCCGTGTCCGCCGGCCTTGCGCAGCAGGTGCCGCGCCTCCTCCATGTCGTTGCCGTCGCGTGCGAACGAGACCGCCAGATAGTCGACGCCCAGCTTCGCCGCGAGCTTGATGTCCTCGCGATCCTTGTCGGTCAACGCGCCCGCCGACAGACCGCCGCCCTGCTTGTTGATGCCCTTGTTGTTCGACAGCTCGCCGCCGACCACCACGCGCGTGTGCACGCGCGGACCGTCGACGTCGGTCACGTCGAGCACGATCAGGCCGTCGTTCAAGAGCAGCGTATCGCCGGGCCGCACGTCCTGCGCGAGCGCCTTGTAGGCGACGCCCACGGACTTCTGCGTGCCGGCATTCGAATCGAGGGAAGTGTCCAGCGTGAAGGCGTCGCCTTCGTTCAAGAACACCTTGCCTTCCACGAAGCGCTCGATGCGGATCTTCGGCCCTTGCAGGTCGCCGAGGACGGCCACCCATTTGCCGACCTGCTCGGCGGCCTCGCGCACCATCTGCACGCGCTTGGCATGAAACTCGGGCTCACCATGCGAGAAGTTGATACGAACGACATCCGCTCCCGCTCGAATCAGTTCGGTGAGCACCTTCGGGTCGTCTGTCGCGGGGCCGAGAGTTGTCAGAATTTTTGTACGGCGAAGCATAGGAGGACGCGAATCGCAATTGGGTTGTAGGGTCGTCAGGGACGATCTTTGGGCTCGGCCTGACAGCGGCGGACAGTGTAATGAGATTGCGAAAACTTGCGAGCGCTATTCGCCCGTAAGGGCGCCGATGCGAGCCGCCCCCTGCTCGGCTCGCATCGCCGGTAAGGTCAGCTCATTGCTGGGCACGCTCCTCGAGCACGGCCACGGCCGGCAGCTTCTTGCCCTCGAGGAACTCGAGGAACGCGCCGCCGCCGGTCGAGATGTACGAAATGTCTTCGCCGACGCCGTACTTCTCGATGGCCGCCAGCGTATCGCCGCCGCCCGCAATCGAAAACGCGGAGCTGCGCGCGATGGCTTGGGCGAGCGTGCGGGTGCCCTCGCCGAACTGATCGAATTCGAACACGCCGACAGGACCGTTCCAGACGATCGTGCCCGCGTCGGCGAACATGCGCGCGAAGCGCTCGGCCGTATCGGGACCGATGTCGAGGATCATCTCGTCCGCGCTCACTTGCGTCACGGGCTTGACGTCCGCTTCGGCGCTCGCGGCGAACTCCTTCGCCACGACCACGTCGGTCGGCAGCGGAATCTCGACATTGAGCTCCTTGGAGCGCGCGAGCAGGCCCTTGGCGATGTCGATCATCTCGGCCTCGACGAGCGACTTGCCCACGGCATGGCCCTGTGCGGCGAGGAACGTGTTGGCGATGCCGCCGCCGACGATGAGCTTGTCGACCTTCGTGAGCAGCGTCTCGAGCACGGTCAGCTTGGTCGACACCTTAGAGCCGGCCACGATGGCGATGAGCGGACGCTTCGGCTTCTCGAGCGCGGTTTCGAGCGCTTCGAGCTCGTTCATGAGCAGGGGACCTGCGCAGGCCACCGGCGCGAAACGCGCCACGCCGTGCGTGCTCGCCTCGGCGCGATGGGCGGTGCCGAAGGCATCCATCACGAAGATGTCGCAGAGCGCGGCCATTTTGCGCGCGAGGTCTTCGTTGTCCTTCTTCTCGCCCTTGTTGAAGCGCACGTTCTCGAGCAACACGACTTCGCCCGGCGCGCACTCGACGCCGTCGAGCCAGTTCTTCTCGAAACGCACCTTGTAGCCGAGGAGCTCGGACAAGCGCTGCGCCACCGGCGCAAGCGAAAACTCTTCGTTGTAAACGCCCTCTTCGGGACGTCCGAGATGCGACATCACGAGCACACGCGCGCCCGCATTCTTCGCTGCCTGGATCGTCGGTATCGCCGCACGAATACGCGCATCGCTCGTTACGACGCCACCCTGCACCGGCACGTTCAAGTCTTCACGGATCAGCACGCGCTTGCCGCTCAAATCCAGGTCGGTCATTCGAAGAATGGGCATGGTTCTTGTCCCGCGCAGTAATCGATGGAGGTTCAAACCTGTGTGTTCTTGCCATCCTGGCAGGCCGGCGCGCCGAGGTCCCTGCGCACGGCCGTCGTCCTGAGCGAACGGGTCCAGGGATTCGCCCTGGACCCGCACGCATCAGCCGTGGAGCGACTACTTGGAGGAAATGACGCGCGCCATTTCCAGGATCTTGCACGAGTAGCCCCACTCGTTGTCGTACCAGGACACGATCTTCACGAAGGTGCCGTCGAGCGCGATGCCGGCTTCCGCATCGAAGATGGACGTACGCGGATCGCCGCGGAAGTCCGTCGACACGACCTTCTCTTCCGTGTAGCCGAGCACGCCCTTCATCGGGCCTTCCGCAGCAGCCTTCATCGCGGCGCAGATCTGCTCGTAGGTCGCCTCGGTCTTCAGCTCGACCGTCAGATCGACGACCGAGACGTCCGAGGTCGGCACGCGGAACGCCATACCCGTGAGCTTCTTGTTGAGCTCAGGAATGACCTTGCCGACGGCCTTCGCAGCGCCGGTCGACGACGGAATGATGTTCTCGAGGATGCCGCGGCCGCCGCGCCAGTCCTTGTTCGACGGGCCGTCGACGGTCTTCTGCGTCGCGGTCGTCGCGTGCACGGTCGTCATCAAGCCGCGCTTGATGCCGAAGGTGTCGTTCAGCACCTTGGCGATCGGCGCCAAGCAGTTGGTCGTACACGAGGCGTTGGAGATGATCGCCTGGCCCGCGTAGGTGTCGTGGTTGACGCCGTAGACGAACATCGGCGTGTCGTCCTTCGACGGCGCGGACATGATCACCTTCTTGGCGCCCGCGTCGATGTGCTTCTGCGCGGCTTCCTTCGTCAGGAACAAGCCCGTCGACTCGACGACGATGTCGGCGCCCACTTCGTTCCACTTCAGCTCGGCCGGATCCTTGATCGCCGTCAGGCGGATCTTCTTGCCGTTGACGATCAGCGTATTGCCCTCGACCGCAACCTCACCCTTGAAACGGCCATGCACGGAGTCGTGCTTCAGCATGTAGGCAAGGTAATCCGGCTCGAGCAGGTCGTTGATGCCCACGATCTCGATGTCCGGGAAGTACTGCACGGCCGCGCGAAACACCATGCGTCCAATGCGACCGAACCCGTTGATGCCGACTTTGATGCTCATTAACTGCTCCAATGAAAAAATTTCAGGCCGTCAAGCTTCAGAGGATTGACTGGACCACTTTCACCACGTTTTCAACCGAAAACCCGAAATGCTTGAACACTTCCTTGGCGACCCCGGATGCGCCGAAAGTGGTCATGCCGATCACCGCCCCCTGGTCGCCGACGTAGCGCCACCACAGATCGGGCGCCCCCGCTTCGATCGCAACGCGGCAGCGCACCGACTTCGGCAACACTTGCTCGCGATACGCGGCGTCCTGCTTGTCGAACACGTTGGTGCTCGGCATCGAGACGACACGCACGCGCCGGCCCTGCTTGGTCAAGGCATCGGCCGCTTCGACGGCGAGGCTCACTTCCGAGCCGGTCGCAATCAGGATCACCTCCGGCGTGCCCTCGCAGTCCTTGAGCACGTAGCCGCCGCGACGAATGGCCTCGAGCTGCGCCGGCGTGCGCGGCTGCGCAGGCACGCCTTGGCGCGTCAGGGCAAGACAGGTCGGCCCGTCGTTGCGCTCGATGGCGCCGATCCAGGCCACCGCCGTCTCGGCCGCGTCGCACGGGCGCCAGACGGTCATGTTCGGAATGATGCGCAGGCTCGCAACGTGCTCGACGGGCTGGTGCGTGGGGCCGTCCTCGCCGAGGCCGATCGAATCGTGCGTGAGCACGAAGATCACGCGTTGCTTCATCAATGCGGCCATGCGCAGCGCATTACGCGCATAGTCCGAGAACACCAGGAACGTGCCGCCGTAAGGGATCAGGCCGCCGTGCAGCGCGATACCGTTCATGATCGCGCTCATGCCGAACTCACGCACGCCGTAGTGCAGGTAGTTGCCCGTCGGATCCTCGGCCGTGAACGGGCGCGTATCCTTGCGATTGGTATTGTTCGAGCCGGTCAGGTCGGCCGAACCGCCGAGCAGCTCGGGCACGTGCGGACCGAGCCCGTTCAGCGCCTGCTGCGAAGCCTGACGGGTCGCGAGGCTTCCCGTCGCCTGCGCCGCCTGCTCGAGGTAGGCACGCGACTTCTCGGGCCAGTTGGCCGGCAGATCGCCGCGCATGCGCCGCTCGAACTCGGCCGCCAGCTCGGGGAACGCGGCGCGATACCGCTCGAACAGCTCACGCCAGGCCGCTTCGGCCTTGGCGCCGCGTTCGCGCGCATCCCAGCCCTTGCGGATGTCTTCCGGGATCACGAACGGCGGGTGCTCCCAGCCGAGGTTCTTGCGCGTGGCCTCGACTTCCTCGACGCCGAGCGCAGCGCCGTGAGTCGCCTCGGTGCCCTGCTTGTTCGGCGAGCCCCAGCCGATGATCGTCTTGCAGCAGATCAGCGACGGGCGATCCTTCTCCGCCTTGGCAGCCTCGATGGCGCGCGCGATGGCGGCCGGATCGTGCCCGTCGACGCCCGGCACGACGTGCCAGCCGTAGGCCTCGAAGCGCTTCGGCGTGTCGTCGGTGAACCAGCCGTGGACCTCGCCGTCGATCGAGATACCGTTGTCATCGTAGAAGCAAATTAATTTGCCGAGCTTGAGCGTACCGGCGAGCGAGCAGGCCTCGTGCGAGACGCCTTCCATGAGGCAGCCGTCGCCGAGGAACACCCAGGTGTAGTGATCGACGATCTCGTAGCCAGGGCGGTTGAAGGTCGCCGCCAGCACCTTCTCGGCGATGGCCATACCGACCGCATTGGCAAGTCCCTGACCGAGCGGGCCGGTCGTCGTCTCGATGCCGATATGCAGATCGCGCTCGGGATGTCCGGCGGTGTGCGAGCCGAGCTGGCGGAACGCCTGGATCTGCTCGATGGGCAGGGGATAGCCCGTCAGGTGCAGCAATGCATAAAGCAGCATCGAGCCATGACCGTTCGAGAGCACGAAGCGGTCGCGGTTCGCCCACGTCGGATTGTTCGGATTGTGCTTGAGATGATCGTTCCACAGCACTTCGGCGATGTCCGCCATGCCCATGGGCATTCCGGGGTGGCCCGAATTCGCCTTCTGAACAGCGTCCATCGCAAGGACGCGAATGGCATTGGCAAGCTGCCGGCGGTGCGACGTCGTCATTAGTGGATGATCCTGGGAAGAAAAATTGGGAAAGCCTTGCATTTTGGACTATCGCTTCCTCTCGGCCAAGTCCTCGAAGGCCTCCAAGCGCCGCGCTCGCCCGCCGCGCGCCTGCCCGAGGATCGACCACGCACAGTGCAGCGACATAAGCAGGTGCCATGTCGTCGCGCACTGCGGAACCGCCGTCGGTCCGTCGCGTTGACACAGGCGCGGAATGAGACGGAGCGCAAAGATTCAGCGCAGTTTTTGCTCCCAACCGAAGGATTAGACGCTAATCACTTTTCACCCTGGGCCACATTGCTAGCATGCCCAAGCGCTAAGGTGACCCTGAGTTGCAACGCGGCTTCGGCTGGACTGATTTGTCATATCAGGTCTCCTTTCGTGAACGAGCTCCTGCGGTCTGAGCCCGTACGAGAGCACTGAGGAAAGCTTCAGGCGATGCAAACGGTCCGGCTCCTACAATTCAGCGATATGCACCTCTTCGGCGACGCGGCAGGTCGCCTGCGCGGCGTCGAGTGCTTGCCCGCCCTCGAAGCAGCGGTCACCGACGCCTACCGGCGCGCCTATCGGATCGATGGCGTGCTGCTCACCGGCGATCTCGTACAGGACGATCCTGGCGGCTATCGCTGGATCCGCCATGTCTTCGGCGGCTCGCCCGTCCCCGTGCTGTGCCTGGCAGGCAATCACGACCTGCCCGATCACATGCAGGCGACGCTCAACCAGCCGCCCTTCGTGATCGGCGGCGCCACGCGCTTCGGGCGCTGGACCGTGATCATGCTGAGCTCGTGGCTGGCGGGCAGCGCCAGCGGCGAGCTCGGCGCCGAACAGCTCGCGTCGCTGCGTCAAACGTTGCGCGAGCATCGCGACCAGCACGTCCTCTTGGCGCTCCATCACCATCCGATCCGGATGCGCAGCGACTGGCTCGACCATGTCGGGCTGCGCGATGCCGACGCGTTCTTGAGCGTCGTGCGCGAGCACTCGAACGTGCGCGGCGTGCTCTGGGGACACGTGCATCAATCGCTGGACAGCTTCTGCTACGGCGTGCGTTTCATGGCGACGCCGTCGACCTGCGCACAATTCCTGCCCGGCAGCGCACAGTTCGCGCTCGACAACCGGCCGCCCGGTTATCGCTTCCTGGAGCTGATGCACGACGGTAGCATTGCGACGGAAGTGTGCTGGTTGGAAAGCTACGCCGAGCGCAGCGTCGCCTAGCTGGACCGCAGGCGGTAGGCTGAGCCCCAGCCTCATTCGCCTGACGACGAGGACAAGGATGAGAATCCGCATGAGCGTTTCGCGCCTGACCGCAGCCCTCCTTTTTGCGTTCGTTCTCAGCTTCCAATCCGCCACCTCCGCGCTCGCCGACGAGGCTCCTCAACGCAGCACCCTCTGGTCGGTCAAGGGCAAGCAGAACACCGTCTACCTGCTCGGTTCGGTGCATCTGCTCGAGCCGAGCGAGCCGTTGCCGGCCGCAATGGAAGCGGCTTACGAGGAAGCCGAAACGCTGTACATGGAGATCGACATGGACGATCTCGATCAGCAGTTGGTTCAGAAGCTCACGTTGCAGCTCGGCTTGCTGCCTGCCGGCGAGACTCTCTCGAACGTGGTAGGAGCCGATGCCTTTGCCAAGGTCGCCGACAAAGCGAAGGAGTTTGGGCTCAACATCGCCGTGCTCGAACGCTTCCGTCCATGGCTGGCCGGGCTCACCCTCGTGCAGGCGCATCTCGCCAGTATGGGACTCGACTCGAACGCCGGCATCGAGCAGCGTCTGACCAAGCGTGCGCGTGAGGACGGCAAACCGATTCACGGCTTGGAGACGATCGAAGAGCAGCTCGGTGTGCTCGCGGGTCTGCCGGAGGCGCAGCAGCGGGAATTCCTCGTCTATAGCCTCGAAGACTCCGACAACATGACGCGCGAGATCGAATCCTTGCTCGCCGCGTGGCGCACGGGCGATGTCGCCGCGCTCGAGGCGATCCTCGTCGAAGGAATGCTGCGCTACCCTGACGTCTATCGCCCGTTGACGGTCGAGCGCAACCGTAAGTGGATCGCCAGCATCGAAAAGTTGCTCGACGACAAAGAGGATTACTTGGTCGTCGTCGGTACGCTGCACTTGGTCGGCCAAGACAGCGTCATCGAGATGCTCGAGAAGAAGGGCCACCGCGTCACGCAACACTGACGCGGCCGGCACTCGGCCGCCAAACCCAAAAGAGACAAGATCGCGCTGCGATCGGGGACCGCGCGCCTCGCGTGGCAGTAAGGTCTGTTAGACCTCGATCATCTCGAAATCTTCTTTGCCCGCGCCGCAGTCCGGGCAACGCCACGACAGCGGCACGTCTTCCCAACGCGTGCCCGGCGGAATGCCAGAGGCGGGATCGCCCTTCTCCTCTTCATAGACGAAGCCGCAGATCACGCACATGTAGGATTTCATCGTCGTCAGCCGGGTCCAATTGAGGGCCGCGATTAATACCGAGAAGCGCCGCGTGCTGCAAGCCGACCCGCCGGCCGTGTACCGGCACGAGCGTTGGCACTACACTTCGCCGCCAGCTCAAACGGAGTCGCGACGTGTCCCTCTTTACCGAAGCCAGCCGTTACATTCCGGGCGGCGTGAATTCGCCGGTCCGAGCCTTTCGTGCCGTCGGCGGCGAGCCGATCTTCATCGAACGAGCCGAAGGTCCGTACGTGTTCGGCCACGACGGCCGGCGTTATATCGACTATGTCGGCTCTTGGGGCCCCATGATCTTGGGCCACGCCCATCCAAACGTCGTGCGGGCGGTGCAGGAACGCGCAGCGCTCGGCCTGTCGTTCGGCGCCCCGACCGAGATTGAGACCAAGCTCGCGCGCAAGATCTGCGAGATCATGCCCTCGATCGAGCTCGTGCGAATGGTGAGCTCGGGCACCGAAGCGACCATGAGCGCCATCCGCCTGGCGCGAGGCTTCACCGGCCGCGACCGCATCGTGAAATTCGAGGGCTGCTATCACGGCCACTCCGATTCGCTCCTCGTGAAGGCCGGCTCCGGCGCCCTAACACTCGGCGTGCCGACGTCCCCGGGCGTCCCGAAAGAGCTCGCCGCGCACACGATCACGCTCGCCTACAACGACATCGCGCAGGTACAGCAGCTGTTCGCGGATCGCGGCGATGAGATCGCATGCGTCATCGTCGAGCCGATCGCGGGCAACATGAACTGCGTGCTGCCGGTCCCTGGATTCCTCGAAGCGCTGCGCGCGCTCTGCGATCAGCACGGCGCCGTGCTCATCTTCGATGAGGTCATGACCGGCTTTCGCGTGGCGCTCGGCGGCGCCCAAGCGCTCTACGGCATCAAGCCCGATCTGACGACGCTCGGAAAGATCGTCGGCGGCGGCATGCCCGTCGGCGCATTCGGCGGTCGGCGCGACATCATGGAGAAGATCGCGCCGCTCGGCCCGGTCTACCAAGCAGGCACGCTGTCCGGCAATCCGGTGGCAATGGCCGCCGGCCTTGCCACGCTCGAAGCGATCAGCGAGCCGGGCTTTCACGAGCGCCTTGCGGCTAAAACGAGCCGGCTCGTCGACGGGCTGCTCAACGCCGCCCGCGCCGCCAACATTGCGCTTACGGCCAATCAGGTCTGCGGCATGTTCGGCCTGTTCTTCACCGACAAGGGGCCGGTGCGCTATTTCCGCGAAGTGACGGCATCCAACGTCGATCGCTTCAACAAGTTCTTCCACGCCATGCTTGCCGAAGGCGTGTATCTCGCGCCGTCGGCGTTCGAAGCCGGGTTCGTCTCGA
>Ga0207866_1000237_pt1 | contig 86628 bp, 83 predicted proteins | sample HigsolmetaAR203D_FD_184835 | JGI IMG/M metagenome (GOLD analysis project Ga0207866, IMG submission 184835) | Ionic liquid and high solid enriched microbial communities from the Joint BioEnergy Institute, USA - AR20-3-D (SPAdes) (version 2) ...
AATTCATTTTGAGTCCTCCTTGGTTTATTGAAATTCGGGGTCAACGCGCATTGACACCCTGTACTATACCAAGGGGACTTTTTTTTATCAAACCTCAAATTTCCTCATTACAGGAATGCTCCTTTTTCAAGGTCAGCTTCATTCCTCTACTGAATCGATACCCACTTGTAAGATAGTTCAGGGCCTACTTTATGTTTCAACAATCCTTTTACATACGGACGTTGCAATACTGCTCTTCCTCTTTGATAAACAGGAGCGATGGCTGCATCTTGATCCAAAAGGATTTTTTCCGCTTTTAGCATCGCTTCCCAACGTTTTTCCGGTTGCAGAGCATAAGTCGTTTTGGCTTCTTGGACAAGCTTGTCATATTCAGGATTAGAGTAATGCATTTCATTGTTTCCACCGCCGGTTACAAACATATCGATGAACGTCATCGGATCGGCATAGTCTGGTCCCCAGCCGGCAAGCGAGAAGTCATAATTCATTTTGGCTTCAAGGTCAAGTTTTTGTTTGAACGGCTGTTGTTTAATATTAACCGTTAATCCTTTTAAGTTCTTTTCTAGCTGTTCTTTTAAATATTCGCCTGCTTTTCTGGACAAATCATCGTCATAGTTTAACAGTTCTAAAGTGATTTTGTCTTTGCCCAACGCTTTTTTCGCTTTTGCCCAATATTTTTTCGCTTCTTTTACGTTGTACGTATTAAAGTTTCCGTTCTCATCTCGGAAATATTTTCCGTTTGGCCCCTTGATAAATTCTGCCGGAACAAAATAATCAGCAGGGATAGATCCGTTATTTAAAACGACTTTAGTAAATTGATTTTTATCAAAAGCCATGCTGATGGCCTTGCGGGCATCCACATTTTTCAACACAGGATTTTGTTCATTGAAGCGTAAGAAGAAAACAGTTGCTTCTTTTTCATATTTTAAATCTTTGTCATTTTTATACTTATCGACAAATTCAGAATCGAGATAGACGCGGTCAGTGGCCTTGCTTTCATACAAGTTCACTCCAGTTTGCGTATCTTTGACGACTTTCACATTAACTTCTTTCAATTTCACAGAATCTTTATCCCAATAATTCGGATTTTTCTTCATTTGCCATTTATCGTCATGTTTCCAAGAGGACAAAACAAATGGGCCGTTGTAAACAGTGGTATTAGCTTCTAAACCGTAGTTCTTGCCTTGTTCTTTGACAAATTTTTCGTCTTGAGGCAGGAATGTTCCAAACGTTAGAAGAGCTTTAAAGTAAGGAATCGGTGTCTCAAGCTGCACTTGAAGCGTTTTATCGTCCAGCGCTTTTACTCCCAATTGTTCCGGCTTCATTTTTCCTTCATTGATCGCTTGTGCATTTTTGATGTCATACATTATGTATGCATATTGAGAGGCAGTCTTCGGATCCACTACTTTTCTCCATGCATATACGAAATCGCCGGCTGTTACCGGGTCTCCATTGGACCATTTCGCATCGCGTAGTTTAAAAGTCCATGTTTTTCCATCTTTGCTGACTTGCGGTTCCCCTTCCGCTATTCCTTCTACAGGTTCATCGTTTTTCCCTAAACGATAAAGCCCTTCCATAACATTATTTAAAGCAGTAAAGGAAACAACATCAGTTGCTAACGCAGAATCCATCGTCGGTATTTCCTGCGTTTCAACCAGATTTAATACTTGATCTTTTTTGGCATTGTCCTCGTCTTTGCCGCCATCGACGGATTTACTGCCGCTGCATGCAGTCAACACCGTGCCGAGAGCAAGCAAGAGAACGAGAAAAAGAGAGAACTTCTTTTTCATAGGCAAATTGAACCTCCTTTTTATGATAGTATCTTCCTATTTTTTCGAAAGATTTGATAATTATTATAATCTATTTTAATTTTTTTCAATAACTAATTTTTTTATATTTCAATATAAACAATCTTATTACAATATTAATTAAATAATGATTAAACAGAATTCCTTCTTTAAATTAAAATGGTAACGCTTTAATACGTTTCCTTGGTTTAAACTTTTAAATTGATTTTCTATTCATGATATGGATGTATTTTTCTAAAATAATATGAGGATCATTTCATGAAAATAATGGATTTTACAGTGGACCGATCATTGTCTGCCGTTTTCATCACAAGTATACTTAAAGGTAGCAACCTGCAAAAGATTGTTACGATATCATTTTGGGAGCGTTGTTCATGAAGACGGTTTTTATTTTATTCTTTGTTAACATATTGATTTCTGCCTTGTATTCTTTGATAGATCCGCAATCTTTTTTTACTAGCTTTGTCAACGCCACGTTTTTGATCGGTCTCTTTTTCTTGACGATCGGTCTCTTTCTTTTCGTTTATGGTGGAGGTTTTTTTGACGGAATCATGAATAGCTTTAAACAAATAAGAAAAATGTCAAAAGAAGGCCAGTATGTTTCACAATTTGACCCAGTCGATCAAACGGTAGATTCACGTTTAGATGCTGGCAAAAGAAAAATTCGTTTCACGAATCCATTGATCATCACAGGCAGTTTTTTTGTGGTTTTAGATTTGATGATTGCCTTTCTCTTTTCCCCTTGAGCCGCTTGAATCCTTGTTAAAAATTCGTTATAATCAGGAACACACATAATCGAAGCGATGAGAAAGAAGAGTACAGCCGATAACCGGTTTTCCAGAGAGTTTGTGGTCGGTGGAAACAAACAATCGGACGGCTGGAATGGACTTTCGAGCTCCCTTTGCGAACGGCTTCAAGCTTAGTAGTGAAGAGGCGCATTCCGTTGCGTTAAAAGGATTCCATGTGAATGGAAACAAAGTGGCTCCATGCGAGCAACTTAGGGTGGCACCGCGGAACAACCATTCGTCCCTAATCTTTACGGACGAATGGTTTTTTTATGGATCAAAAAATTTTAGGATGCATGATGGAGGTAGAAAATGATGAAAACAATTTTTTCGGGTATTCAGCCTAGCGGAACGATTACGCTGGGAAACTATATTGGGGCAATGAAGCAATTTGTTGAACTGCAAGACGAGTACAACTGTTATTTTTGCATTGTGGATGAGCATGCCATTACCGTTCCGCAAGATCGTCTTGAGCTTCGCAAAAACATCCGCAGTTTAGCGGCATTGTACTTGGCGGTCGGTCTTGATCCGGAAAAGGTGACTCTTTTCATTCAATCCGAAGTTCCGGCCCATACGGAAGCCGGTTGGATTCTTCAATGTATTTCTTATATCGGCGAATTGGAGCGTATGACACAATTTAAGGATAAATCAGCCGGCAAAGAAGCGGTTTCCGCCGGTCTTCTCACATACCCTCCACTAATGGCAGCCGACATTTTATTGTATAATACCGATTTAGTGCCTGTTGGAGAAGATCAAAAACAACATATTGAATTAACGCGAGACTTGGCGGAACGATTTAATAAAAAGTACAACGATATTTTTACCATACCGGAAATCCGCTTGCCGAAAGCCGGAGCGCGTGTCATGTCTCTCCAAGATCCTACGAAAAAAATGAGCAAATCCGATCCGAATTCAAAAGCGTTTATCACCTTGCTTGACGAACCAAAACTCATCGAGAAAAAAATCAAAAGTGCCGTTACCGATTCTGAAGGGGTTATCCGCTATGATCGGGAGACTAAGCCCGGAGTTTCCAATCTGTTGTCGATTTATTCCGTTCTCGGAAATATTTCCATCAAAGAGTTGGAAGAAAAATACGCCGGTAAAGGGTATGGAGAATTTAAACAAGATTTGGCGGAATTAATCATCGAAGAGCTAAAGCCGATTCAGAAACGTTATGCTGAACTCATCGATTCTGAAGAACTGGATGAAATTCTCGACCGCGGGGCAGAAAAAGCGAACTATGTGGCCAATAAAATGCTGCAAAAAATGAAAAACGCCATGGGGCTCGGAAGAAAAAGAAGAAGATAAAAATCCGGCCGCGGGACTCATCCCGCGGCCGGTGATTTTTCATGAAAGATTCAAAAAAATAGCAGAAAGATGGCACTCATCTCCCGCCTGGAATAACCTTTTGCTCCTGCAAAGCCTCGTCGTTTAATTCACTTTCGAAGAACCATTTTCCATTTCCCACAGTTTTTCAAAAAAGGCTTGTCCCCGAATAATATTTTCGCAAAGCTGCATATGTTTTTCGGTCCAGCCTACTTTCGTTTCTTCATAGAGAGCGTTCCATGCTTCATCGAAATTCATTTCTTGAATTTGCGCATATTTTTCCGGCGCCCATTCTGTATACCAATAGCGAATTTCCGCTGTATTTTTGGAAGACTGAAGTTGATCAAGAGCCATAAACAAAAGTTGTTTCAGCTGTCTTTCTTTCCTGGTCAGTCCGAACATTTGATCCGGAAGAGGAGAAAGAATATGATGTTCTTTCTCTTTATGAGCTAATTCCCATTCGAAGTTTGCTTCTTCTTCATTTTCAATCATTTCGTATACTAATTGTTCCTGACGGGGAATCAAACGGCTTTTTCGAATCGGGATAGTGTAGCCCATAGTATCGACAGCCAAAATACCGGCTCCGTCTGTTACAACGAATGCATAATCCAACTGGATGCGTTCATGGTTTTTTCTTAAATAGGCTTTTTGATAGACTTCATTTAATAAGTCTTTCGGCAAATCAGACATATCATTTTCAATAAAGTGGTATAATAGCTTATTTACTTTCAAAAGAGGCACCTGGTCTAATAATTCAATGGCGTCCTCTTTCCTCCATTCATGAAACGGACAGACATTATATCCGTTTTCCTCGCCTTCAAACCAATTTACCCAGACATCATGCAAGTACAACATGTAGAGACCCCCTTACATCTTCTTCATTTGTCACACAGTATGGGCAAAAGAAAGTTAAATTATTCCTGTAGGGGGATGTTTTTGAATGTGTTCTTATTTTTTCTTCTTTGGCTGTGGATAGTAAATGGAAAGACTGATGATGATCAATCCGAGTACAAACAAATAACAATTCCCTTTTTTCGCAAGAAATTTCACGTATTCAACGAACGTCAGCCCTGCAGCCATTAAATTCACATACAAGATTATGCTGACCCCGCCGGCCACTGATAATCCGAATCCGAAAAGCCAAAAAAAGATTCTTCCCACCTTTTTCCATCCTCGCCGCCATTTTCTCTCTGTTGGCTTGTCCAACGTTTTTGATTCATGTATATTCCTGAAATCCCGTTATTATGCGAAAGCGATATTTCCTCGACATGCTTTCTTTTTTCAAAATCAAATTTTCACATTCATAAATGTGATCAACGAATTTCCGTTGCGTTAAAACCGTTTAGACATTTTTCAACCTTACTGAAAACAAAAAATCCCCCTTTATATGGGGAGATGGAAACAGGTGATCATTGATTCCATTCTTTCAAAAAAGTTTCGGCAGGCAAAGCAAGCATTTCCTTTGTCCCTTTCTTCCATTTTTTTGCACATTCCTCAACAATGGAAAATCCCGTCGCATAGCCAAGCATAGACGGCAGCATGCCTTTCCCATATAAAATTCGATCATGAACAGGATTTTGTTTGGACAGCATGAGGTGATCTTGTACATAAGAACGCCACCATTTTTTTATATCAGCCGATGTATATTGTTTGCACCAAGAAGCATTCCATTTTTCTCCTACATATTCCTTCACGGCAAACTCCGCCAGTCCTTCAAACAAAATGGAATCTAAAAGTCGATACTCTTCCTCTCTTTTTTCCAATTTTTCCATCCGAGCACAATGATGATATTCATGAACAAACACGGCTTCCCATTGTTCTTTGTCAATGTCGGGAGATAAAAACAAAAACATCTTGTCGCCTAGAGCCAGACCCGATTTGTTCGGTCCGTCTCCAAAAAGGGAAAAATTGGATTTAACAGGAAACAAATAAATGCCGATATCAGGGCCATTCCAAAGCTGTTTATATTTTAAAAAAAGACGTTCCATTTCCTTCCAAGCTTTTTTCTGTACAAGACCCTCAAAAGTGGGTCTTGTTCGTTTGGAAGGCGCAAACATGCCGTGCTTCTGTAAATAGCGATAAAACGAAATCGCTTCCCGTTCTGAGATTCCATCGATCTTGCTCATCCATTCGAGTGGTTCGTCCCAATGATTCATTAGCCATTCTTTCGTATTGTATACACCCATGAAAGGCATCCTCCCTTTTTATGTATTTATATTTATGTTCAAAACCATTCAAAAGACACAAAAAAGCAAGGCCACTAAGCCCTTGCTTTCCAAAATGATTCAGGGAGGATCGCTCTCTTATCTATGTTTTTCTTCACAAGGTTAGCGAAAACGAAATCGTCTCATTTTGGTTTCAGTCATTGATCCATTTTGTCCGTATAATCTTCTGTTTTATGAATGGTCCCGTTAAACATGCCTTCGCTCCATCAAGTTGATACCGATTCCCATTAACACCACTCCCATCATAAACAGAATGCTGATCGGATATAACAATTCGCTGAACGAATAATGATAGATGGTCGCTTCTTTCAGCGCCTGCATGGCATAGGTCACCGGCACAAACTTTGAAATGGCCAGAAGCACTTGGGATGAAACGATCTCAATCGGCCAATAAGCTCCACCGACCATTGCCATGCTGACCGCTAGAATTTGCAAGATAGCCCGAAACTGCGGAACGCTCTTGCAGATGCCGGTAAGAAATATAGAAAGAGCCACAACGGAAAATACATAAGGAATCAAAATGACCAGCGTTTTGGCAAAACCACCATAAAAATCAACGCCTATTGCATAAAAAACAGAAAAAACCATCAGAACTTGAATGTACCCTAAGACAAAGCAAAACAATAAATTGCCTGTGTACATTTGCCATTTTTTAATCGGGGAAAAGATCATTCGATCCCAAATTCCCTCTTTTTTCTCCTGCAATATATTCACAACTTGAAAAGCAATGGTATAAATCACAAAGAATAAAGCGAAACCGAATAAGCTTTGCAGATGAGGATCAATAATCACCGTACCGTGATCGTGCAAACTTTTTTGTTTGATTTGAAAAAGCGGTTGATCTAAATCTTTAAGAACTCGCTCTTTCATTTCCTTTGGCATCTTTTCCAATTCGATTTTGATGTGGCGATTTTGGAAATACTCGTCTTGGACCTTTTCTGCATACCGCTTGATCAGCTGTACGTTTCCGGTTTGTGAGGTGACCACAAGACGAAAGTGATCTTTTGACAAGATGATGCCAGCTTCTGCTTTTCCTTCGCCAACCATTTGTTGAACGTCCTTTTCCGTTGTCAACCGAAAGTCAACCAAATCGAATTGATGGAATTCGTGCAACACCGTCTTTGTTTCCTTCTCGTTCAATTGGCTGGCTACAGGAACGATCATTTTCGTATCATTTGCTTTTCCGACGATAAAAGCAAAACCGACGCAAATGACAGAAATCAAGAAATAGCCCCACGGTTTTCTCAAAAACATTTGCCATTTTGCCAGAAGAATCGCTTTCATGCAGACATCTCCTTTCTAGGAAATATCATCCACCCGATCATGAATAAACAAATACTTAATGCAAGCAAATATCCAAAAGAGCCAACGACTTCAGTAAATCCGTAGCCTTGCAAAAGCTTCAAATAGGCATTCATTCCCGCCCCATTCGGAGTCGCATTGCCTAGCCATCGAAACACATTGGAAATCTGTCCGACGGGGAAAAAGCTGCCTCCGACAAATGCAAAAACGGAAACAATGGCGGATGAAAAAAACGTAGACGCCGACTCCGATTGGCTGCGGAAATTGATAGCCATCATCAACACTGCCAATCCGCCCACAGATGCGCTTAACGATATGGAAATAGCCAGGAAGGAAAACCAATTAGGCCACTTCACTCCGTACACAATTTCTACCGCCCCATATAAAATCAATATTTGCAGCAACGCTAGAACAAAAGCGGATAAAAAAGTTCCGAATACGTATTTAAAGATCGGAATATTAGCCAAAACCATCCTGTCAAACGCATGAGATTCTTTCTCTTGAAAAGCATAAGTCGATACTTGAGAAACGATATATAATACAAACATTACGCTCATTCCCACAGTATAATAGGTAATGGCTTTCATAGGTTTTCTTTTCGTTACAGACTCCATCGAAATTTCCGCAGGATGATGATTGCCGTTGAAACGAATTCCGTTTTTCGTCATTGCCGTGTTAGTGGTCAACTGGTCACGGTACGACCTAACAATATCAAGAGCGGCCAGTGCCGCCATTTTCCCATCATTTTGATAGAAAGTCAGCTGCGGAACTCGTTTTTCTCCTAAAAAGACATGCCGGTACACATTATAAGAAAAATGTTTCGGAACAACGATCACAGCAGATACATCCCGTTTTTTCCTGATATCGTCAAGATCGGTCCTGCCTTTGATGCTCACTTCCATATATTTCTTCACATTGGGACTATTAAAAATGCCTTTTAATTGTTCAATAGGCGAAAACGATTGGGTCCCCTCTATCAAATTCTGTTTTTGCTGCTGTGGAATCGAAGATTGCTTGATTTCTTGAATCAATTTTTCCTTATCCTTTTGTTCATTTCCTTGAATGATGATGGCCACTTTTCCTTTTATCGGTTCATCGCCGCCATCCATAACGCTGCCAAGAGCGACGCCTAAAATCGTAATTAATAGAAACGGCATTCCCAACAGCACAAGCAGCTCCTGTCGGTTTCGCAGTAATAATAGCAATTGTTTTTTCACAAGCGATGCGATCATGTTCTTCCCCCCTTATTAGTCTCTTAATGCTTTTCCGGTAAGATGCAAAAATACATCTTCCAACGTCGGTGATTGAACATCGATAGAAGTAATGACCGTATCCGTACTCTCCGCGAATCGAAAAATTTTTTGAAAAAGGTTCACCTGTTTCGGAACGATAATCGATACTGTTTGATTTCCCACTGAGACTTTTCGTATGGTCGGTTCTTGGTTTAAAACATGGACGAATTCTTCCTTGAGCCTCTCCGTTTTGATCACGATCGTCTTTTCGGCCGAAAGAATATTTTTAATCTCCTCTTTGGTTCCGGAGGTAATGATTTTCCCGTTGTCCATGATATAAATCCGATCGCATAGGAACTCGACTTCTTCCATATAATGGCTTGTATAAAGGACCGTCATTTTCTTTTCTTCGTTCAGCCGCTTGACAGTTTGTAAGATGAAATTGCGAGATTGCGGATCAATTCCAACGGTCGGCTCATCCATGATGATCAATTCCGGGTCGTGAAGCAATGCTGCCCCAATATTCAGTCGTCGTTTCATCCCGCCTGAAAAATGTTTCGTCAAATCATGCTGCCGATCTTTAAGACCAATGATGTCCAATACTTCATCCACTTTTTTCTTTTTTTCTTTGCCTGAAAGCTTATACATTCTTGCAAAAAATTCCAAGTTTTCTCTTGCTGATAAATCCATATATAAGGCGATCTCTTGCGGAACAATCCCGAGAATCGAGCGAAGATGAGCCGGATGCTTAATCACGCTTTCATTATTCAATCGAATATCTCCAACCGTAGGTGGAATCAACGTTGCGATCATGGAAATGGTTGTAGACTTTCCAGCTCCATTTGGCCCCAAAAGCCCTACCGTCTCGCCTTTGTTCAGATACATATTGACCCCATTGACGGCCGTTATTTTTTTAAATTTTTTTGTGATATTGACCACATCAATCATGTTTTCTTTCTTCCCCTTTCGTTTTTCTATTTACATGGTACTGAGTTTGCGATCGGGAAAACACTATCTTCCGTCATCTCTTCTTTTCCAAAACTATGACCTCCGTCATTGTTTAACAATGGTTGCGACAGGAAACTCCGCTTCTATCAGCGTTTGATTTCGTAATGTCATTTTTTGTAGACATATGTTTTTGGCGATAAAAAAATGTCGGTATGCACCGACACTCTTTTGTTTATTAGCAAAGCCCATTTTTCACGGCAAAAATCGCCAATTGAGTACGATCTCGAAGATGCAGCTTTTGCAAAATTTGCGAAATATGATTTTTGACGGTTCCCACCGATAAATAAAGCTCGGCGGCAATTTCCCGATTGGATTTTCCTTCTCCCACTAAAATGGCGATGGTTTTTTCACGGGGCGACAGCGGAAGCTCTATTGCTGGTTTGGGATGGTTGAATAATTTCGGCACCACTTTTGCCGCCACTTCCTCATGAATGGTGATTCCTCCACTCATGCAGCTGTGAATAGCTCGGATGAACGCCTGCGGCTCCGCCGACTTCAGCAAAAATCCACTGGCTCCGTCCCTTAAAGCGGCCTCGGCATATTCTTCATCATTAAAAGTGGTAAGTATCAGTATTTTCACATGAGGCCATCGCTTTTTGATTTCTCTCGTTGCTTCCAATCCATTCATCACCGGCATGCGAATATCGATCACTGCCAAATCAACGTGATTCCGTTCTAAACATTTGAGAGCTTCCAGACCGTTCTCTGCTTCTTGAATCACTTGAATTTCCGGATCTTGTTCCATCATCATTTTTAATCCTTGCCTTACGATGGGCTGATCTTCAACCAATAATACTTTCCACATTACGGTTTTCCCCCTTTAACGGAAAGCTCCCTTCCACTACAAAATCCGTTTCCGTATAGTAAACCGTCAATTTTCCGCCAATTTCCTTTAATCGTTCTTCCATATTGGATAAACCGAATCCAAAAGTAAACTCTTTTTTTTCAACCACTTTATTCGAAATGGAGAATTCCAGTTTTCCAATCGCGTCGAACCCTAATTGCAGCTCCACTTCTTTTGAATGAGAATGGCGCATGGCATTTGTCAATGCTTCTTGAATCACTCGATATAAAACTATACTTTCTTGATTGGTCAGAGGTGTGGATAAAATCCCTTTTTTGATGGTTAAATTCAAAAAAATGTGGCTCTCCGCTTCTAACTTGCGTATAAGTTCTAAAACGGTTGCAATTCCTTCATGCTCCTCTGTCCTCAAAGCTCTTACCGCCTGCCTTGTTTCTTCTAAACTATCTTGTACCAATCCCTTCAATTCTTCAAAATCTTCTCCTTTCTGCATGGATAAAATTTGCAAATGCATAAGCAGTGCAGTGAGTTTGTGCCCAACAGAGTCGTGAATATCCCGGGCAATTCTTGTTCGTTCCTCCAGCCTTGCCGTTCGCTCCGATTCATAAGAAATACGCTTTAATTTTCGAAACTCCCCGACCAGCGTTTCATACAGCTTTTGTTTTTCCTTCAGAGCTGCAAAACTGCGATTTAAACTGAACGTTAAAATGGCAAAGAGAGAAGAAACTAAAAGAAAGGGGCTTTTTTCCGGTACTTCCCAATAAAGAAATAAAAAAGACAAAATCAAATAAGAGCCGAACGAGTAAAGAAAGTCTTTGGAACTTAGCAATACGGCTCCTTCCATCATCAAATACAAAAACAAAAAAAGGATATACACCTTCGTTTCCGAAGATGCGAAGAACCCGAATGAAAAGAGCAAAATCCCCATCACACCATGCAAAACAGCTGGTTTAGGCACGACGGATAGCAAAAAATAGCCGATCAACAAAAGGGAAAACAAAAGAAGCAAAACGGCAAAATGTTGAGTCGGCTCAAACTCCTGATACAAAAAGACAACACATATCAAACTAAAAATCACGAATCGGATCCAAAAAAAGGACACTGTCATTTCTCCTAATCGTCTTTTTTTCAGTTTACTATACCGCTCAGGTTTTTGAATATATTTTTTGGAATAGTAAAAATGATTTTCCATCAAAAAAGGACAGAACGGAAAAACACGTTCTGTCCTTTTTGAGGGTTTCCATCATCTAATCCTACACATGCAAAATGAATCGTTTAAGACATAAACCTATTACTGTTCATATTTTTTAAAAACAATCGTGGCATTATGTCCGCCAAATCCGAACGAATTACTGATGGCTGCGCGAACCGTTTGTTTTCTTGCTTCATGTGGAACGTAGTCGAGATCGCAATCCGGATCTTTTGTTTCCAAATTGATAGTCGGCGGCATGATATCATTTTTTATTGAAAGGACGGTGATGATAGCTTCCACGCCCCCGGCCGCACCAAGCAAATGCCCTGTCATAGACTTAGTGGAGCTAACAGCTAGACGGTATGCATGCTCACCAAAAACCGTTTTAATGGCCGCCGTTTCAAATTTATCATTGTACGGCGTGCTTGTTCCATGGGCATTAATGTAATCAATATCTTCCGGTTTTAAACCGGCATCCTGGAGCGCCTTTTTCATAGCCCGCGCTCCTCCTTCTCCTCCCGGAGCAGGAGCTGTAATATGATAAGCGTCGCCTGTCATGCCATAACCAACGATTTCAGCATAAATTCGCGCTCCTCTTTTTAATGCATGTTCCAGTTCCTCCAAAACAATAATTCCTGCACCTTCCCCTATGACAAAACCATCGCGATTTGCATCAAAGGGGCGGCTGGCCGTTTTTGGATCCGGATTTGTAGAAAGAGCAGTATTGGCGCTGAAACCAGCAATACTCATACGAGTGATAGGAGCTTCTGTACCGCCCGTCACCATCACATCGGCATCTCCGCGCTGAATCGCTTTAAAAGCGTCACCGATAGAGTTTGTGCCGGTTGCACAAGCTGTCACCGTACAGGAATTAATTCCTTTGGCACCAAGTAGAATAGAAACTTGGCCGGCTGCCATATCAGGAATCATCATCGGAACAAAGAACGGGCTGACTCGGCGGTAACCTCTTTTTTGGAATGTTTCAAACTGCTGTTCAAATGTTTCCATGCCGCCGATGCCGGAGCCGATCCACACTCCCACTCGTTCTGCATTTGATTCATCAATGACTAGATCAGCATCTTTTACAGCTTGAATGGCAGCAGCTACGGCATACTGAGTAAAGCGGTCCATTTTTCTTGCTTCTTTTCGTTCTAAATAGTCTTCCGGATTAAAATCGTTTATTTCAGCTGCTACTTTAGCAGGAAATTCATCAGGATTCACTCTTGTCAGAGGCTTAATCCCGCTTACTCCGTTTATGATATTTTCCCAAGAAGTTTCAACATTTAATCCAACAGGTGTAACCGCACCAAGCCCGGTTACAACAACACGTCTTTTCTCCATTACCCCATCTCCTTTACGAGTTCAAGAAGATTTATTTTTACCGTCCCCATCTTAGAAGAACAGCTCCCCATGTCAGACCACCGCCAAATCCTACCATCACGATAACCTGATCATCTTTTATTTTACCAGCTTCCAGTTCTTCCACAAGCGAAATTGGAATAGAGGCAGCAGAAGTATTTCCGTATTTATGAACGGTTTTCGACATTTTTTCAACAGGAAGCTCCAAGCGTTGGCGAGCAGATTCCATAATCCGAATATTGGCTTGATGAGGAATTAGAAAATCGACATCTTCTTTCGAAAGTCCCGCTTTTTCTATCACACGAATGCAGGATTCTCCCATTTGTCGAACCGCAAACTTGAACACTTCCCGACCGTTCATATGAATATATCGGTCTTGGTACAAATATTTCCCTCCGGATCCATCCGCACCGAGATCAAAAGCGAGAATTCCTCTTCCTTCAGAAACAGGTCCTACTACGGCTGCCCCAGCTCCATCGCCAAATAGTACAGCTGTATTCCGATCGCTCCAGTCAGTGATTTTCGAAAGTTTTTCAACCCCCACCACTAACACGTAACGGTAAGTACCTGAAACGATAAATTGTTGGGCGGTTGCCAGCCCGTACATAAAACCAGCACAAGCAGCACTAATATCCATCGCCGCCGCATTGGCTGCCCCCAATCGATCTTGGAGCATGCATGCGACCGTAGGGAAAGGCTGATCCGGGGTGACAGTAGCCACTAAAATTAAATCTATTTCTTTTGGAGAAATTCCGGCATGTGCAATGGCGTTTTTCGCAGCTTCAAACGCCATATCGGACGTATCCATATCATCTCCGGCAATTCTCCGTTCTTCAATTCCCGTTCTCGTACGGATCCATTCATCAGACGTATCCATGATTTTTTCTAAATCTGTATTTTTTACAACCTTTTCTGGTACGTAGCGACCAACTCCAATAATTCCTGCGTTCAACACGCTTCCCTTCCTTCTAAAAACTTTGTTCAACGAGCGTTCGTTGCGAAAAATACGCAATGAGCGTCCATTGACTTATAGAAAGTGGTATAAGCACATATTATTACCTGGTACTAATCATAACAAAAATACTTTTGTCTTGCAAACTTTTTTCCTCAACCCACTATATCTATGGGACTCTATCCATTCCGTTTTAATTGAGACACATAAACTAAAAGGTAGAAGGAAAGGGGGCAGCTAACTTATGAGTACGGAAGAGAAAGAGAAGCAAAAAACCAATATACATCCTTTTGACAAACTAATGTTTGGCCAACATGAACGTAACGGCGAAAAAAAATCGGAGAACAAAAAAGATGAGATGGATCTGGAAAACGTTGATTTTATGGAATTGATGAATCAAATGGATATATTGATGTCCTCTTTTGAGCATTTTAAACCACTTTGGAATAAAGTCACGCCGTTATTGGAAAAATGGATCAAGAAATAAAGAAACTTTTTCATTCGTCCAACAGGAAGGATGAAATTCATGAACTTTTAAAACTTGCGGCAAAAAAGCGGTCTATGATTTAGGGGAGAACCCAATTATCATAGGATTCCCCCCTTTTCCATTCCTATTCTTTCAAGGCTTCTTTTTTCCCTAATTCATATGCTTCGTTCATCACTTTCAAAAACAGATCCATAAAAGGCTGAATCAACTCCATAGAAAGTTCGATTCCCGCTTCCTTTAATTTTTCTTGCGCCTCAGGTAAGTATTTCATGGCCATTTGCACGAATTCCATATTTTTTTGTTCATTCATTTAAATGCCTCCCTTATCACTTTTGCTTGGCAGCTTTCCTGTTTTGGTATAAATGGCGATATCGCGATTCAACCGTTCTCGGAATGGTTTATCAACCACGGGGCTCCATTTACCCATCGTAATGACACCGTCTTGAAAATCAAAATACAAATTTCCAGGAGGAAGCTTTCCTTCTGCAAAACGCGCGGCGGCTACTTCATAAAGTTTATCAACATGCTGTACAGTACTTGTAAGCACCGTATACTTTCCCAAATCCGATTGGTCAGACACATAGCCAATGGCATATAATCTTTTTTCTTTCAATTTTTGAATAACCGGGACACTGTAGCGGTCGCCGGCCGGATACACGACATCCGCCCCTTTGTCAATCAGCCCATCAAGCAAATGAAGCGCCTGATCTGTGTCATCCCAATTTCCGACATATTGTTTAAACACTTGAACGTCAGGATTTTCATATTTGGCGCCATCCACAAACCCTTTGATCTCCGGCTGCCATTTATAGGTAGCAAGAACAGCAATCTTTTTTGTTTTTGTTTCATGGGCGGCTGTCATTCCTCCAAAAAATCCCATAGCATAACCTTCAAACTTGAGGCTTGTCGTATTTTTGCACTTGGCATTACCATTAAAACTGACAAAATGGATATTTGGAAATTTAGAGGCTATTTGATTAAAATCTTCTGCATATTCACTTCCATGTCCAAAAATTAAATTAACCCCTTTATGCGAAAATTCCTCTACTGCTTTTTCCGTCAGCACTTTTGAGTTCATCCATTCTTTGTAATAAACATCCACACCGAAACGGTTTTGAATGCGAAGCATACCACTGTATCCTTTTGTACCCCATACTTGATCATTTATGGTTTCCGGTACCAGTATTCCAACTTTTTGAAGATGTCCTTTATCATCTTCTTTCTTGCAAGAAGTTAGCAAAGCGAATAAGATCATGACTATAATTACAACTGCGACTTTTTTTGCCATTCCGAGAACTCCCTCTTTCCAAACCCTCACTTCAGGTAAAAGCTGTTAAAGCACAAAATATGCGTTGATGCTCTAACATGTTAAAGGGAGTACGTGTATAAAAAGAGAAAAATCCATAAAGCACGCCCCCTCCAACTCTTTTAAATGAAAAATGAGATTTACGAATCTTTCCCATTTCCTCAATAGGAAAAAGTACCCGATTTGGACCAGTCTTTATTCTACACTTCTTCTAAAACTTAAAAAAGGGGAAATCACAAATCTCTCGTTTTTTTATATGAATAATTTGCTTTTGTACTGCTTCGTCTATAGGTAATTTGTATTCAACCTGCAAGGTTTCAAAAGGATAGGCATTTCGTGATTGATCTTTACAGCGTTTTTTTAAAGCGTTTATTTGTTCTTCGTCATGGATCACACGGCTCATAACCGCTTCCCAGCTCGACGGATTGGCATTTACCAGGATAAAAGTATTAGACTTTTCTTTTTGCCTGTTGATGACGTCGACGGCATCCTCTACGTATAAAGCATCCTCAAGATCCTCATCAATGCAAGCTTGTTCCCATTGAAAAGCAGGATTGGTCATCGCTTCCGCCAATAAAAAAGAATTGGGCTGGCGAGGGCCGAAAACGGTCGGTAAATAAAAAACAGTTACGGGCGCTTTTTCTTTTTCAGCTTGTTTTCGGAGTTCCTCCGCCTCCACGTATAAATCATGTTTTTCTTTTCTTTTCAACCAAATAGATGGATACAGAAAGATAAAATGATGTTTTTTCCAATCCAAACTTTTTTCAACAACGGGCTTGATCGCCTTCCAAGCGTTTTCTTTTCGGTGGTAATAACCATCATAAAAAGAAAAAACGAGATAAGATGGGGATGGTATGTGCTCAGGTCTTTGAATATGATGAAATTTTTGATATTGAAAATTAGCATTTCTCCCTATCTCCAACAATCGATCCTCATCCAGCTCATCTTCATCGCAGCCAAGGACCGTCATTCCTTCCTCTAAAAAGACTCGGCACAATTCAAATCCAATAAATGAATTGCCGGAAAACACAACTGCATCATTCATAGGCATCCCCCCTTATTCCCCATATAGCTATTTTATGCTTCCCAATCTTAGCTGTTAAAGGATCTTTAGTAAAAAATGAACTTAAGCGAGGAAACTCTTTCATTTAAGCTTCTTTTGGTAGAGCATATGCGATCTTTTTTAAAGGATCCTTCTTTTTTATGAACCGTTCGTTTCCGGTTTATAATTCTTTTTCATGCTCGCGAAAATATCGCAAACATTTTCGAATAATAAGCGGCCGCTTCTCCGGCAAAAAGAATTCGAGTTTTACCGGCAAATGGTTCCTCATCCGTTCTTTACAAACGGATTGGACGACTTCCAATTGTCCTTTATACGATGGGTGTCCAATGATTTCTATAAAATAAAGGGGATTTTTCGTTTTGATCAGCGGAATGACCGTATCCTTTTGGATCACTTTTTCCCATTCCTTTTCTTCGACCTGATAAGCCACAGAAATTTCCTTCCTGAACTTTTTCAAGAAGAACTTCTGTTTTCTTTCTTGCTCATTATGCAATCGTAGGGAAATGCACGGAGTGATGACGACTGCACAGCGCAAATTGGACTGAATACCCGTTAACATGTTTTTTAGTAAAAGCGCTCCGGTTCCCTCAGCTAGAATATGAATACGCTGATTGATAATCTCCTGTCTTTTTATATAGTGGTATAAGTTCAACGCAGATTCCACGGCCTTTTCGCTTCCCCAATGGGCCCCGAAAAAGTTGGAATAAAATACCAGATAGCCGGATTTCGTCAACTGGTCAATCCAATCCCTCCTAGTTTCGTTTTCCATCCAAAAACTCCCTTTTTCTGTGACATAATGATTTTGATCTCCTAGAATCATAACGGCAAAACCGTTCGGCTTTACTGGATAATGAACAATGCACCACTCTCTATCATGCTGAAATATCTTTTGCTGCATGATCAACTTCTCCTTTTGCATAGTGAGTCTTAATATTGTATGAAGGCAACAGATTTTTCGATAAGAAATCAGCCTATTCAAAACGGAGGAGTTTCAAATGTGTAAGAAAGATTTCATCATCGAACGGAAGTGTGGTAAGATAGAGGTATAATAGGTACATACTGATTTATAAAACGAGGTGAATAACCGATGCGTTTCATTATGACACTGGTATGGGCATTTCTTTTGTCTTTAATGCTCGTATATGTTGTGGGAGCAATGGCCGGAGCAGCGTTTAATTTCAGTCTCAGCCTTCTTTTAACGTTTGTCTTTGCGATTCTGATCTTTTTGTTAAGCTCGCTGATTCCGGACGAACCGGTTGAAAAACATTGAGTCCAAAAGGGGCGGCCGATGAGGTCGCCCCTTTTGGCTTGTGGCATGTTTTATCAATGGCCAAAATGGATACTTCAGCCATGAAGGTGTGAGCGAACAGATCCCCCGTCTATTTAAGAAGAACGGACAATGAGCTCCCCGTTTTCTTCATCAATAACCGCTTCTTTATTTGGCAAAATATCTCCGGCAATAATCGCCCTTGCCAGCTTAGTCTCTACTTGATGTTGAATGAACCGTTTCAATGGCCGGGCTCCATATACCGGATCGAATCCCTCTTTCGCAATGAGCTTCTTAGCGTTTTCCGTGACTCTAAGATCCAATTCCTGATCTTTCAGTCGTTGTTTTAGTTCACCGAGCAATTTTTCCACAATAGCTTCTATGTTCTCCATCGTCAACGGTTTAAACAAAATAATATCATCCACACGGTTTAAAAATTCCGGGCGGAAGTGATGCTTTAATTCGTTCAATACTTTGTCTTTTGTCTCCGGTTGAATGTCTCCTTCTTCTTTTCGATCTAACAAGTAGGAAGAGCCTAAGTTGGAAGTCATAATGACAACCGTATTTTTGCAATCAACCGTTCTTCCTTGTGAATCCGTGATTCGACCGTCATCCAGCATTTGCAGCAAAATATTAAATACTTCCGGGTGCGCTTTTTCTATTTCATCCAATAAAACAACCGAATAAGGTTTACGGCGAATGGCTTCCGTAAGTTGGCCCCCTTCTTCATAGCCGACATATCCAGGAGGAGCACCGATTAAACGCGAAACAGAAAATTTTTCCATATACTCGGACATATCGATCCGAATCATTTGCTCTTCGCTATCGAATAATGCCTCTGCGAGTGTCTTTGCCAGCTCTGTTTTTCCGACGCCTGTCGGACCAAGAAATAAAAACGATCCGATCGGACGATTTGGGTCTTTGATTCCCGCTCTTGCCCTTAGTACAGCATCACTCACCAGCTTCACTGCTTCTTCTTGGCCGATTACTCTGTTTTGGAGAATTTGTTCTAATCGCAGTAATTTCTCTCTTTCTCCTTCCACAAGCTTGGTAACGGGTATGCCTGTCCAACGGGAAACGATCCCCGCAATTTCTTCTTCTGTCACCTCTTCCCGAAGAAGCCGATTCTCGTCCTGTTTCGTTGCGGCTTCGTTTTCCAGTTCCTTCAGTTCTTTTTCTACTTGGGGAATTCTGCCATGGCGCAATTCAGCTGCTTTATTTAAGTCATATTGGTTCTCCGCCAATTCCAGCTCCCTGCGAAGTCTTTCCAACAGTTCGCGTTTTTCCTGAACTTTTTGAATAGCCTCTTTCTCTTTTTGCCATCTTGCCCGCATTTCATTCGCTGTTTCTCTTAAATCCGCCAATTCTTTTCTCAATATCTCAAGGCGTGCTTTGCTGGCATCATCCGTCTCCTTCATTAAGGCAGCTTCTTCAATTTCAAGCTGCATCACTCTTCTCGTCACTTCGTCCAATTCTGTCGGCATCGAATCGATTTCCGTCCTGATCAAAGCGCACGCTTCATCAACCAAGTCAATCGCCTTATCAGGAAGAAACCGATCGGAAATATAACGGTTAGAAAGCGTTGCGGCGGCTACAAGAGCCCTATCATGGATATTAACGCCGTGGTGAATTTCAAACCGTTCCTTTAAGCCCCGTAAAATCGAAATCGTATCTTCCACTGTCGGTTCTTGAACGAGAACTTGCTGGAAACGACGTTCAAGCGCCGGATCTTTTTCAATATATTGACGGTATTCATCCAATGTTGTGGCCCCAATACAATGGAGTTCGCCTCTCGCCAGCATCGGTTTCAACATATTCCCTGCATCCATGGCTCCCTCTGTTTTTCCGGCGCCCACAATCGTATGCAGTTCATCAATAAACAACAATATTTTCCCTTCGCTTTTCTTAACCGCATTTAAAACCGCTTTTAACCTTTCTTCAAACTCGCCCCGAAATTTGGCTCCAGCAATCAGCGCGCTCATATCCAAAGCAAAAATGGTCTTATCTTTCAATCCTTCAGGGACATCTTTGCGGACAATCCTTTGGGCAAGGCCTTCCACAATCGCGGTCTTCCCAACACCCGGTTCACCGATTAAAACCGGATTATTCTTCGTTTTCCGAGACAGAATCCGGATCACATGGCGAATTTCGCTGTCCCTGCCAATGACAGGATCCATTTTTCCTTGTCTCGCTTCCTCGACAAGATCCCGTCCGTATTTTTTCAATGCTTCATAGACGGCTTCCGGATTTTGGGTTGCCACTTTTTCATTCCCCCTTATCTCTTTAATAACAGCAGCCAACTGCGACTTTGACACTTGATGTTTATGTAAAAACTGTTTCCAGTCGTGATCCGGTAAATCCATGCTTGCCAAAACCACATGTTCTACCGAAAGATAATCATCCTTCCATTGCTCCCGCACCTTGTCTGCTTTTTGAAAAAGCATCTGCAGATGATTAGAAAGATAGGCGCCGTACTGGACGCCTTCTCCGCTGACTTTGGGGCATTCGTCCAACCGCTTTTGAAAATAATGGATGATTTCTTCTTTAGACAACCCGACCCGCTCAAAAATATGGGCCATTAAACTATCGCTTTTGTTCAATAACGCATAAAACAGATGAGGTAAGTCCATTTCTGTATTTTGTTGTTGCTCTGCCAATTTTTGAGCTTCCGCCATTCCTTCCTGGAGCGCATACGTCATCCGCTGGATATCCATATGGGTCCCTCCATCCGTTTTTCATTCCTTTTTCCAACATTCATTATTCACTTTTCCGATTTAACTGTAAAGCCATCCGTCTCCGGATGGCTTGCTTGTCGTACATTACGGTTTCCGTTTATACGTCCATATTCGTTCGTCATTTGAGTTTTCCGGGAATCGGTCGCCTTTTGCCAATTTTATTTGCTTTGGATTCACCACATTGCTTCCGGTATCCCCTACTTCTACATAAATTCCGTTATTCGGCGCTTTTTCTCCGGGATGAAATTGCCTTTTTTGTCCCAACGTATGCCCCTCCGCATAAACGACGTTGTTTTTTGACGCATAATTGCGCCTGTACATAGAATTTGCCTCCCGCCATTATCTATACACGGTTATTTTCGTCATCCAGTCCAACCATTATCATTACTCGTTGTTTCCAATAAAAAACACATGCGTGAAAATGAAAATAAAAGTTACCCGACCTTTAGATAGAAAGATCAGATATTTTTGCCAGAACGGCAATATGGACGAATCATCAGTTGGATGCTTCATTTACAGAAAAACCACCTGCGCATTGGTGCGCAGGTGGTTTTTCTTACTCATCAGTTCCACTTCTATAAACGATTTTCTTTGGAACTATACACAGATTTATTGATTAATCAGGAATTCCTAATGCGATTTTAGCGTAGCGGGACATTCGATCTTTCGTCCACGGCGGATTCCAAACGATATTCACATCAACATCCTTAATTTCAGGAATATCGCTCAACGCATATTTCACTTGATCCACAATGGTAGAAGCAAGAGGGCAACCCATTGCTGTCAAAGTCATCGTGATCGTTGCTTTTCCTTCTTCATCCATATCTATACCATAAACTAGGCCAAGATTCACTACATCAATGCCGATTTCCGGATCGATGACCTGTTCAAGTGCACCGAGAATATTCTCTTTTAAAGCCTCATCCACTACCCTCACTCCTTTTTCGTTATTTAACACTATTTTAATCAAAACCTACGGTAGTAATCAAATCATTCATTCTGATTACAGTTTTTCGGAAAACCATTCCACTGTTTTTAATACTCCGGAACGAGACACTTTATGGCCGCTTTGTTCGTCCAGCATAAAAAAGAAGTCTTCGGGATGATTTTCATATTGATCCCGGTTGGACAAATAAAAATCATAGGCATTTTGAAAAGGAACGATCGGGTCATTTTTTCCGTGCCAAAACATCAAAGGACGCCCTTTGAGTTTTTCCGGCTGCTGGCTTAAATCGTAGGTCCGCAGCCTATTAAAGGTTTTTTCCAATTCCTTTTCCGTAAAAGGAATATGGTATCCACGCTTTTGAATTTCGCTGATTTGCCGGCGGGCATAATCCTCATACACCGGAGACCCCATCAAACTGACGGCCGCCTTAATCCAAGAATACTGTGTTAAAGCTCCTAAAGTCACAATTCCTCCCATAGATGTGCCGGCAACGCCGATCCGGCCCTCATCTATCCTTTGTTCATAATGATTTTTAATCGCTTCTATTTCTTGGATGGTGTTTACCACAATGTCCCAAAATCGATACGTTAGCTCCCTTTCCGATATGGATTCTTCCCGCTCTCCATGAAAAGAGGCTTCCGGCAAAACAACCCGATATCCTTTTTCGCTTAGATAATAAGCGTAATGAAGATTATGTTCTTTTGCACTTTGGAAACCATGGATGAATATGATGAACGGTATTTTTTGATCCAACAATGATTGTTTCACTACATGCAAGACCGGAATATTGTTCACATATTCTTTTTGAACGATCATCATTTTGACGAATCCTCCCTTCTCTTTCTTTATGTATCATAATCGAGAGTCCAAAAATTTCCTATACTTTTTTCATTTTTCTTATTTTCTTCGTTCGTCATGTTGAATCAATTTTATGAATAGATTAAAAACAACCTAATCTGACAGATTGGTGGGTAAAAAAAAAGGGACTTTTGCAAATGATTCATGACATAAAATGCGGATTCCTCAGGCCGATCGATGATGACCATAAAAACATTCTCGCCCCCATGAACGAATGATGCAGGAGCTGGAAAGGCAGGGAGAAAGTACGTGTGTGGAGCACTAGATGATGAGGAACAATGTAAAAGAACGAATTTTCGTTCATCAATAAAAAGGGGTGGATCGAATGGGCAAACGGAATAAATCAAAACGATTTATCCATGACGGGAAAAACTCCGTTCAACAACATGCGTTGAAAATTCCCTACCATATGACATATGCCGAAGCAGAAGCCGCAAAAATGAACAGTTCCCGAAGTGACATAGAAGAAATTTAGCTATGATATCATCACGAACTTTCGGCTGAACTAAAAAACGTCAAGGAAATATAATACTTGTCTAACGAAATACACCCTTTCTTAATACCAGCCTTCAAGCCGCGCAAGGGGCCCGTTATTCATACAGGACGGAGCCTGCTTGAGCGGCTCATACCACAGTCCTGCTTGAACGGGCCCAGACTCTTCCTCATCCAATTTTATGGAAAAGATTTGCTGCTGCTTATAATGCGAACGGCGATCCATCTAGATTCCACTGTCTGGAATTCAGCTTGATGTTTTAGTCTTTTCGGAAGAAGCCGACCACTTCCGCTGTTTCCACAATATTGGTAAAAGCCTTGGGGTCGACACTTTGAATGATTTTTTTCAAATCGTACAATTCATAGCGTGTGATCACGATCATCATCATTTGTTTCTCTTTATTGGAAAAAGCCCCTTTCGCCGGAACAACCGTTATTCCTCTGACCAGTTTTCTGTAAATCGCTTGTTTCATTTCTTCCGGCTTGTCAGTGACAATCATGGCTGTCAATTTTGCGTATCGAGTATGGATCGCATCAATGACCCGAGTGGAAACGTATAAAGAAACAATCGTATAGAGCGCTTTTTCCCATCCAAATACGTATCCCGCAGTCAAAACAATGGCCCCATTCATCAGAAAAAAATAAGTGCCAACCGGCTTATCTTTCATGCGGGAAAGGACCATCGCGATAATATCAAGACCTCCAGTGGAAGCCCCGTATTTAAGTGTCAAACCGATTCCGACAGCCGCTATCACGCCTCCAAAAACGGCATTCAGTAAAATATCATGGGACAACGCTTTAACCGGGAGAAACTGAAGAAAAAAAGACATCAACACCACAGAGAGAAAGCTGTAACAGGTGAAAGTTTTCCCGACTTTTTTCCAACCCAAAATGGCCACCGGAATATTTAAGATCAATAAAAAGATACCTGTCGAAATGTGAATCTTCGTAAATTCCTGCAATAGATTGGACAATAATTGCGCAATACCGGTAAAACCGCTAGAATATACGTTTGCTGGAATTAAAAATAAATTCATTGCCAGTGCGTTTAAAAAAGCTCCGAATACGACAATTACGATTTTTTTTGCCTCATTCCCTATTTTGATGGTATCCATTTTGTTTCCTCCTGATTGATCTAGCCTGATGTACTTATTCACCTTATGCTCTTTCCATAAGCATTGTCAAGGGGCAAAAGAATAGATACACTAAGGTTAATAACTTTTGATTGGTAGGTGATTATATATGGCAATTCGTTTATTTACCGACAGCGGCAGTGATCTTCCGCTTTCTTTTTTTCAGGAGCATTCCGTTACGTTAATACCGTTGATCGTTCAATTAGATAACAAGGCATATGAAGATATCCTTTCAATTGATCCCAAAACCATTCATGATGCGATTCGGAATGGAGCATCTCCCAGTACCTCACAGCCTTCTCCCGAGGTTTTTATGAAGCATTTTACAGAGCTGGCTGAAAGCGGAGATTCAGGGATTTATATTGCTTTTTCCTCCGAATTATCCGGTACCTATCAAACGGCGGTCATGATCCGGGATCAAGTGAAAGAAACTTACCCATCCCTTGATCTCACCATTATTGACTCTAAATGTGCGTCTCTCGGCCAAGGGCTGGCAGTGATCGAAGCCGCTAAAATGTTAGAAAGCGGCGCCTCAAAAGAATCCATTGTCGAAGAGATCACATTCCGCTGCCGGCATATGGAGCATCTTTTTACGGTAGAAGATTTAGATTTTCTGGCAAGAGGCGGAAGATTATCCCGGGCCTCCGCTTTCTTAGGTGGTCTCCTAAATATCAAGCCGCTTCTGCATGTGGAGGACGGAAAATTAGTGCCGATCGAAAAAATCCGAGGCCGAAAAAAACTGTTTAAGCGGATGCTTGATTTAATGGAAGAGCGCGGAGCGGATCTTTCATCCCAAATGATTGGAATCAGTCACGGCGACGACGAACAAACCGCGCTCGAAGTAAAACAAATGATCGAAGAGCGCTTTGGATGCCGACATTTTTTCATTCACTCAATCGGAGGGGCCATCGGTTCCCACGCCGGGCCTGGTACTTTGGCTATTTTCTTTTTGAACGAACTTAGAAAAAGCGACTTTTAATATGCACTTAAATTACAGCAGCACAAAAGATTGAACATATTCCATTCTCCGTTCCTGTTACACATATTATCAACTTTTTGGGTGATACTATCCCTGAAAATGTGAAGGAAGGAGAAAAATCATGCCAAGAACATCCGACAATGACAAAAAAGCAAGAGATCGGCAAGCATCTCGTGAAGAAAAGAACATTTTAGAAGAGAAAAACCGAGAAGCAGGGAAAAACCAATACTCGAAAAAAACCGATCATTTATGATCGACCTTTCTCTTATTATGTCTTTACACACCGTCGTGATTGCTAAAAAGGGGCCGCATCCAGCGTTTTTCTCACCTGGATGTGACCCCTTTATTGATTGTGATTTTGCAATTTGTTTACTATAATGGAAGAAATCGTTTATAGTCGGAGGTTGTTTCATGGCAAAAGAGAATTCGTTTGACATTGTATCAAAAGTGGATTTTTCGGAAGTTACAAACGCAATCAACATTGCACTAAAAGAAATCCAAAACCGCTATGATTTTAAAGGAAGCAAAAGCGATATTTCGCTTGAAAAAGATGAGCTGGTACTAGTCTCAGATGACGAGTTTAAACTCAATCAATTAAAAGACGTTCTTTTAAGCAAATTAATTAAACGAGGCGTACCCATTAAAAATATCGATTATGGCAAAATCGAAGGAGCTTCCGGTGGTACGGTACGCCAACGGGCAAAATTGATACAAGGGATCGATAAAGAAAACGCCAAAAAAATAAACACAATTGTAAAAAATTCAGGTCTAAAAGTAAAATCACAAATTCAAGAAGATCAAATCCGTATCACGGGTAAAAACAAAGATGACCTGCAAAAAATCATCGCTGCCATCCGTGAAGCGGATCTTCCGATCGATGTCCAATTTGTCAACTTCCGGTGAAGGCGAAACATCCATCATCACGTTTTCAGCATATGCCGGTTATAAGAATCAGATTATTTATTCCCAATCGTTTGATTGGGAATTTTTTAGTTCTGATCCTATTCTTTTGTGCAAATTTTTTTCATCCCCACAGATATATTTTGTCGAGCCGATTACACAGGTTTGATGCCGATAAAGACGAACTGTTTTAACTTGTTATATGAACAATAAATTTTTGTAGAAATCAAAATGAAAAAGATCTCGGATAAAGTCCCATTAATGTGGCAGTTGCTTACAATCGAGAGAAAGAATTATAAATGTTGATATGGTTTTGCCTTAATTCGATATTTTTTTAGCTTCCTGACAACATTGGATTGGCTGATTCCTAAGAATTCCGCCATTTCGTATGTTGTTTTACATTGCTTAACGGCACGTCTTAGCCACAAAATTTCTACTTCTTCCATTGCTTCTCGTAAAGTTTTCCCTTTCATGTTTTTCAATAATAAAGAATCTGTTTTCTGTGTACGATCCATTTGAATGTCCGAGGGTAGATTGTCTGGATGGATGATATTGGTTTCCGAAGTAATTACAAGGCGTTCCATCATATTTTGAAGTTCCCGCACATTTCCCGGCCAGTGGTAATGAATAAGCTTATCAATCGTTGCAGGATGAAGAGATTTTCTCATACGATACTTTTCATTGAATTTTTGCAAGTAGTAATAGGCCAGCATTGCAATATCCTCTTTCCGTTCCCTTAAAGGAGGTATGGTGATCGAGATGACACTTAATCTGTAAAAAAGATCTTGTCGAAACGAGCCATGTTTTATCATTTCCGATAAATTTTGATTGGTTGAAGTAATTAAACGGAAATCGACTTTTTTCGGTCTTACTCCTCCAATTCGAATGACTTCTTTATCTTGAATCACTTTTAACAATTTTGACTGCATAGATAAAGGAATTTCACCGATTTCATCAAGAAATAATGTCCCTTGATCAGCTAGTTCGATTAACCCCGTCTTGCCCTTTTTACTGGCTCCTGTAAAAGAACCAGGTTCATATCCAAACATTTCAGACTCAAATAAAGATTCGGGAATCGCACTGCAGTTTACATCGATAAAAGCTTCATTTGCTCTTTCACTCGCTTGATGAAGTGCACGAGCAAAGTGAGTTTTTCCAACACCGGATTCACCTAAAAAGACAACCGAAGCATCTGTTTTGGCAACACGCTTAATGAGCTGCCAGATTTGCTGTATGGCTTTGCTTTTCAGAATAGTATTGCCTTCGATTTGTTCATTGTCTCGAAGTTCTTGAATTTCCGTTTCATATCTTTCAATCTTTTTTTGTAATTGTTTAAATTCCTCTTTTAATTGTTCGATTTCCGTTAAATCATGTGAAAAGCTGATTACCCGAATAATTTCATTCGATCGATCAAAAATGGGAAGACCGATAGCCATAACAGAACGCCCGGTTTTTGTATTTTGCATGACGCGCACTTCTTTCCTCTCGTTTAAAACTTTTATCGTAACGGAAGGAGAAAAAATATGATCTTCTTCAAGTTGATAAACAGACTTTCCAATTAAATCATCAGTGCTGCTTCCATAAATGGCGTAGCTATTGGGGCTGGCGCGCAGCACAACGCCATTTCCGTCTGTAATCACAATATTATCTTTTGATTTTTTTACAATCGCATCCAGTTCAAGCTCAAGTATTTCGGACTGCATATCCATTAGACAATCTCACCTTTTCAAAACATTTCAATAAATATTGTTAATATTATATAAAATCAGAATATAACGATCAATTTTCAAATAAGAAAAAGAATTTGACTCGCGAGTTGGGTTGAGGGGCAGGCAAAAGTAAAGAGTAAATTTAAACTGATGAGATGTCAATTGATTGATTATGAAATAATCCCCCCTTTTCTAGATCCAAAATGCCGGAAAACACCATTCTTTAGACAAATTTAGGGATTAGAGGGATTTCAAATCCCGCCAACGGAATACCTCCTTTATTTTTGAACACTTATATCTTTTTGATCGGATGTTGATATATACATTTGTTTGGACAAAGCCATTAATACACCATAAATACCACCCGAAATAAAGAAAGTCAGCACGGTTGCCCCGATGGCAAGAGAATTTACATATGTGAAATAGTAGGCAAAAACGGCGGCTAAAATATAAGTAACATACGCCATAATATTAATACCCTTTTGATATTCATAAGTTTTTCGCTTATTGGTTACGATTTCGATTGGATCATAATGACCTTTTTTAACAATGAAGAAATCAACTAACACGATCGCAAACGCTGGGATGAAAAGTGTGGCAATTAAAAGAATAAAATTATAAAAATTTGTCATTAGCGCTTCTTTTAAAAGAGCACCGAGCGTGCAAAGGACCCCAATCCCGACTGCTGCCTTCCAGAAATTTATTTTTGAGTACACATTGATAAAGGACATGGTCGCACTGTATAAGGCCATCACATTAGTGGAAAGAACGGAAAAGAAAACAACAATCGCTGCAACGAGACCAAATCCATACCGGGAGAGAAGGACAGTCGGATCATAGGTTTGTTCCATTCCGTTTAAAATGCTAAATCCGCTGACAATGGCCCCCAATCCAAATGCAATCAACGAAGCTAAAATATAACCTGTTAAAGTGCCAATTATACCCGTCTTATCATTCTTGCAATAACGGTTGAAGTCACAAACCGATGACATCCATGAAAAAGCGGTGGCAATGACAATATCGAAAGCAATGATGGGCGTAATAGCAGGGTTTTCATTAAGCTTAATGTTAACAAGAGAAGCAACATCATAAGTCGTGAATAATTTATAGAAGACGGCAACAGAAAGGATAAGTATGGCGGTAGATACGATGTTTTCAATTTTTTCCACACCACGATGCCCGAAAATGGTAATGATGACAACCAATATTTCCGTTAAAATGACAAAAAGATTTATATTGCTATATCCAAATGTATAATGAATGGCATAGTTCAAGCTTAAGCCGGCCATGTAAGCTTGAATCCAGCTCCAGCCAATTAAGATCAGTGTATTGAGCAATGTGGGCAAAATAAAACCTTTCTGGCCAAATGCAGCCCTAGTAATCACCATGGTAGGCAAACCGGTCCGGGTTCCAATCATCCCCGTCAATGCTAGCGGAATGGCCCCGATAACAGAACCAAGAATTATAGCCAGCATTGCATCTTTGATTGAAATGTCAGGAATAAACATCATTCCTGTCATAATAGTTGTGATCACAAAATTTGCTGCTAACCAAAGGGCAAAGGTAGCAAATAGACCCATCTTCTGTTCATTTCGATTTAAAGGAAAAATGCTATCATTTCCAAATGGATTCGAAACTTTTTTCATTTTTATAGCCCCCTATTTTTAGAATTTTCAAAATTTATAAATTGGATTGTATCCTCCCCATCCCATTTGGTTCAATTAGCTAGGGAGGATATATTTTGTCGAAAAATTGTTTTGAAAAGAATTGGATTTATTTCAAATCGTTATTATTTAGGTAATGGAAAATCAAGTTCAACAATTGTAGTTATTGCTGTTGATTTAAAACTTCGGCTTTTTGCTGAAGCTCACGACGCTTTTTCAGGGCCGTCAGCGTAATCATTTCATAAATAACAGAAGAAGCAAGCACGGCAGTAATTTCATTCGCATCATAGGTTGGCAGCACTTCGACAAGGTCAAATCCAACAAGATTTAAGCCATCGAGCCCCCGAACATATTCCAATGCCTCGAAACTAGTCGGTCCGCCTACTTCCGGAGTGCCAGTACCTGGTGCATATGCCGGATCAACGAAGTCAATGTCATAAGAAACAAATACAGGCCGGTTTTCCACTCGTTCATGGATCCTTTTCATCACTTGATCGAATCCGATTTTCCGGACTTCTTTCATCGGAACCACTTCAAATCCTAATTCTCTGGCGTCTTCATAATCCTGCGCACTGTAAAGAGGACCCCGCAGTCCGATTTGAATGGAATGCCTTGGATCAATCAACCCTTCTTCAACCGCTCTTCTGAATGGCGTCCCATGCATATACCTCTCGCCGTAATAGTCATTCCATGTATCACTATGAGAATCGAAATGAACTAATGAAACCGCTCCATATTTTTTGTGAAAGGCTCTAAGATTTCCGAGTGAAATAGAATGGTCTCCGCCGATAATAATCGGGACAATCCCTTTATCAAGTATTGGTGTTAATTCAGCAACGATATTGTCGTAAGTACGATGAATATTTCCAGGAATGACATCTATATCTCCATAATCCACGCCTGAACAATAGTCAAACACATTAATATCCATATCCGGATTATACGGACGCAACAACACAGAAAAATTCCGAATATGCTGAGGGGCGTAACGCTGCCCTGTACGATTAGATGCGGCTGTATCAAACGGTACACCCACAACAACAAAATCGACATGATCCGTCGTTTTGATTTGTTCTAAACGCATAAATGTTCGAATCCCGCAAAAACGCGGAGATTTAGACGAATCTTTCGGCTGATAATTTGTCACAAATATTCCCCCTTTAAGATAAAAAATCTTACATAAATGATTTATGCAAAAACCGTGCCAAGTTTAAGCTATTTATAAAATTTTTTAATATTTAACCCCTATTCTTACCGTAATTTCAGGAATTGCGGAAATAAAGAATGAATGATGAAAAAGAAAGAATCCTCTCAAATCATCTCATTTGGATGACAGAATGATGCAATTTTGCATCAAACAGGAGATGACATATGAAGAAAAAAGTGGATCATTAATCAGGAAAGATTGGTCCATCGTGTATTAATGAATTTTCGCATTTTAATTCAAAATTGCATTATTTTTATTTCCGTTCCAAATCGTAATCTGTTCAACGGTTTGTGTTTAAAATCATTTCTCTTAAAGCAATTTTTATGTAAACTCACGAGTGATTTGTCAGATAATCTCACAACACATAGATAAATGTCGTTCATATCGATGAAATACTTTAAAATTTTTATCTCTTCCTCTGTTTTTGAAAAATAGGATTTAATAATTAAAAGAAATTCAGCCGTTTAAAGCATAAGTATTCCCCCGATCAGCCATCCTACATAAAAAAGATGGTTCATATTCCTTCTCAGTTGGTGAAGTTAGATGAATAAAGTCATACAAATATACAGCATGGATATAAAAAATATTGTGAAAAACTGGGCTGCTTCTGTGATCATTTTGGCTCTTATCATTCTTCCTTCTTTTTATGCTTGGTTCAATATTAAGGCGTCTTGGGATCCGTATGGCCATACAAAAGGGATTGCGGTTGCGATAACCAATAATGACAAAGGCACCACATTACAAGGTCGCTATTTGAACGTTGGAAATGAAGTAGTCCAATCACTGAAAAAAAATCAAGCTTTAGGATGGAGATTTGTCGATGAAGAGGAAGCTTTACAAGGGGTAAAAACAGGCCATTATTATGCCAGCCTTATCATTCCTCAAGATTTTTCCGATAAACTCACGTCGATTTTAAAGGAAACACCCGAAAAACCCGTGATCAAGTTTACGGTCAATGAAAAATTGAATGCAATTGCCCCGAAAATGACGAAAACGGGAGCAAGCACGATCGTCGAAAATATAAATGAAGAATTTATCAAAACATCCAGCAAAGCCCTTTTCACCGTTTTTAATCAATTAGGAATAGAATTGGAGAGGGAATTAGGTACAATAGAACATTTAAAGCATTTTCTTTTTTTCTTAGAAGCAAAGCTTCCGGAAATTCATCAAGCGGTGGATACAGCTTATGAAGATGCCATAAAAGCACAATCGATTGTCCGAAAAGCTCAAAATGCATTGCCGGTTGTTTCCGTGTTGACCAAAGATGGAATGCAGTTTTCCAACGGACTGTCAACCTTTCTCATAACTACTAGAAACACTTTAAAGAAATCCGAACCAACCATAAAGCAGGATTTGATCACGCTAGAGCAAACAGCTATGACGTTGCATGATGTTTACGACACTCTTCAAAACCAGCCCATTTCCCTTTCAAAGTTGCAGTCGGATGCCGATCAATTACAGCATCGTTTAGAACGGGCCATCGATTTAATCGACAGTTTGACAAATGTAATGGAAAACATGAATCACCTTGGCCATTCGCAAGAACTGAATCCAATAATCAATAAACTCCAACAAGTCAAGAGTCAGTTTCAAACCGAAATTCGTCTAAGCAATGAAGCGTTGGATCTAGTCAAAAGAGGAGAAAATCCTGGATCTGATCTGTTATCGCGTCTTGATGAGCTCTCTCAACAGTCTTCCGATACTTTATCCAACTTAATGGCGAACTATGATTCTGTCGTCGTTCCCGCTGTTCGAAACGCTATTTCTCGTGCGATCAGGGACAATCAATATGCCGGCCAGTTATTGAAAGAAGCCAACGCAAGCTTGCCGGATGCCTATAAAATAGCAGCCGATGCTTCGAAGGGGATTCATTTTGGGATAGAAGAAATCTCCTTCGTCCAAACACACTTGCCTGAGTCTGAACGAAAGATAAGAGAAATGGCAAACAGAATACGGGATTTTGAGCAAAAACATAATATCCATCAAATCATTCAGCTGTTAAAAAATGATGTGGAAAAAGAAAGTGATTTTTTTAAGAAACCGGTGCTGCTGGAAGAACATCCCCTCTTTCCTATTCCTAATTACGGATCCGGCATGTCCCCCTTTTATACAGTGTTATCATTTTGGGTAGGGGCCATGCTGTTAATATCGTTATTATCCGTTGATGTTACCAGCAGCGAAAACTATAAAAGCTGGCAAGTATATTTTGGCCGCTTGCTTACCTTTTGGACGATTGCCTTGCTGCAGTCCTTCGTTGTCTCATTCGGAGATTTATATATTCTCCACGTTTTTGCGAAAGAAAAAGCGATGTTCTTACTGTTCAGCGTATTCATCGCCTCGATTTTTATTTTCATCGTCTATACATTGGTCTCAATGTTTGGCAATGTCGGGAAAGCGCTGGGAATCATATTGCTTGTTTTTCAAATTTCTGCATCAGGCGGAACGTTTCCCATTCAAGTTGCCCCGCCTTTTTTTCAAAAGATCCATCCATTTTTGCCTTTTACTTATGCTATCAGCTTATTGCGGGAATCCGTTGGCGGGATGCTGCCGGATATCGTAAGAAAGGATCTATTCATCTTGTCCATTTACGGTTTGATGATGTTCGTATTCGGAATGACATTGAAAGCTCCTCTATACCGATTAAGCAAAGTCTTTGTTCAAAAAGTCAAACAAAGTCATCTGATCCATTGAACATCGTTCTAAAAAACGATGCCAAAAAATGAATGAATACCGCATGAATCAGGAATCTCTTTCACCCGTTGTTGCCAAAGGATTTCGCTCCAATATCATTTGCAGCATAAACTGAATTTTTTAATTTAGAGAGCACTAGTCGAAGGCTTTTATTCATCATACCGATCTTCATATAGATCCTTTCTTATTTTGGATGCTAAATATATTGAAGGGAGCCTGCCTGAGCCGGGCCCCCTCTATTTTTTGTTATCGATCTACAATTTGAATATGATAATCTTGAAACCAAACATGAATTTGACCGAGATGCGCCAAAAGCTGAGGCCCTGTCATTAATTGGCCGTACCATGGCACTTGAAAAGCCCTTCCTTCTGTTTCAACCAGTTCTTCCAATGTTTTTTTATCCAACAGTTCATGCAAAATGCTCGACCGGTCCTCCAACAGTTGAGAAACCCATTCTTTTACAATTTTTGTATAAACGGGATGATGGGTTTTAGGATACGGGCTCTTTTTACGATAAAGCACTTCTTCAGGTAGAATCCCTTCCAACGCTTTACGAAGCAATCCTTTTTCCCTGTTGCCGTACATTTTCATTTCCCACGGAATATTCCAAACATATTCCACCAAGCGATGATCAGCGTATGGAACCCTTACTTCCAGACTGGCTCCCATACTCATCCGGTCTTTTCTGTCCAAAAGCACCGGCATAAACCAAGTCAAATTCAAATAAAACAATTCCCTTCTTCTCGCATCAATCGAATTTTCCCCTTCTAAAACGGGAACCTCTTTCACCGCTTCTCGATATTGATGGAGCACAAATTCTTTTAAGTTTAATTTTTTCCTCCATTCATCATTTAACAGCTGTTCTCTTTCATTTGTTGCTCTCATCCACGGGAAACCTTCGCGATTAAAATCGTCCGATCGATGAAACCAAGGATATCCTCCGAAAATTTCGTCCGCGCATTCCCCTGATAACCCGACGACAAAACTTTTTTTAATTTCTTGTGAAAACCATAACAAAGAAGAATCAACATCTGCCATTCCCGGAAGATCTCTGGCATGAACGGCAGCCGGCAAATAATTTTTCAACGTTTCCTGTGAGATGACGCAATTATGGTGAATCGTCCCTAAATGGTCGGAAACTAGTTTAATCCATGGACCGTCTGCATTAGGCTGAAAATCATTGGCTTGAAAAAATTGGTCATTCTCTTCATAATCGATGGAATAAGTATGAAGAATGCCTTTCCGTTGTTCCTTAAACGAGCGTGAAGCAATGGCCGTGATGGCGCTGGAATCGACTCCTCCTGATAAAAACGTACAAAGCGGTACGTCCGATACGAGTTGGCGAGTGACCGCATCTTGAACGAGGAAGCGTACTTTTTCAATCGTTTCTTCCATTGAATCTTGGTGAATGTCGCTTTTCACGTTCCAATATCGCCAAATGTTCAGCCCCTCTTTTGAGAAAGCCAAAGCGTGCCCCGGCTTTAATTCTTTTATGTTTCGGAAGACACCTGATCCGGGAATTCGTGCAGGACCAAGCCCCATCACTTCCGCCAATCCTTCTCTGTCAATTTCCGCTCTCGTATCCGAATGGGCTAAAATCGCTTTGATCTCCGAACCAAAAACGAAGCTTGATCCGATTAAAGTATAAAAGAGCGGCTTAACACCGACACGATCCCTCGCAAGAAACAGCTTCTCCTTCTCATGATCCCATATGGCAAAAGCAAAAATCCCATTTAAGTATTCCAAACAATCTTCTTTCCATTCTATGAAAGAAGTAAGTAATACCTCTGTGTCAGAGTGGCCTTGAAATGCATATCCTTTTGATAAAAGAACTTTTCTGATATCTTCCGTATTATATAACTCGCCATTGTAGATGATCGTGTACGTTCTTTCGTTGTGTGTTTTCGTCATGGGCTGCCTGCCGCCATCAGGATCCACCACAATTAACCGTTTATGGCCAAACAATAGATGATCCTGCTGAAAATAATTCGTCTGATCTGGTCCGCGATTTTGCAATGTTTCTGTCATATTCACGATTTGTTCCGTAAAAGGCCTTAAATTTTTTTTGAAATCTGCCCATCCTGTAATCCCGCACATCGTTGAGTGCCTCCTTTGAAAAAATAGAATGGATATTTGCCTAATCATTCTATTCAAAGGACCCGATATATGTTCATTGTCCTTTTCCATGAATGAAAAGGTAGGGAATTGTCAAAAAATGAAAATATCCGTTTAATACGACAGGAGGATCATCAATGGGAAAGTGGGACAGGAATCAGTTGTTGGAACAACAAATCCGGTCTTATCAACAAGGAGTGGTGGAATATATACGTCAAGAATGGATCTTTTTTGATGACGAAAGTGATGAAGCCATCAATTTAGAATTGTTTGAACAAAAAGAAGTACAGCTTTACCGCCAACACCAATGGATCCATGGAATTCTTACCGCTGACGGTGCCGTTCAAACTGAATCGAAGCTGATTATGTTGCATGATTCCGATCAGCTGAGGATAAAAAAAAGTCTAGTCTATTCGTTGGAATTGCTGTTGGATGAATTAAACGATGACGCCTTTTTGCACTTCCTTTCCGGATTGAACAGCATGCAGTTTTCCATTTATGACTGTATTTATTGCTATAATCACTTGGCCTTTTTAAATCGGAATGACATTCGTCAGGGAACGAATTTTATCATTTTCGATAACGGTGACCAAATATGCTCCGTACACCATCATTTCAGCTATATGGAAAAAAGAAGCGATCGATTTGAATTAACAATCAATACCGGAAAAAGAATTATTTTAGAAAAACTGGAATAAAAAAATCCCGGAATCATTACGAAAACGGGATTTTTTTCTTTCAAACTTCGTTATTCCGTTTACATACGCTAATAAAGAGATGGAAACTTCGCCTTAACTTGTCCATCTCCATCTTTACAACATAGATGTCGTAATTTCAAAATTGGATCTCTTTGACGGAAACTATCAAAAAGCAAATATTTTCCTTTTCCAAAAGTGGCCGGACATCGTTTGAAAAAATCCATCCGCTCTTTTTTAAGCGAATAAATGAAAGCCAAGCGGAAGCTTAAATCCAATATAAAATACGGCAATCAAAGCCAAAATCAGAATGATCCAATAAACCGTTGCACTCTTTCCTTTTTTTAAACGAACCAATGTCATTTCCATCATACCAATTACGATCAATCCAACCAACAGTTTTATTCCGTACAGCATTTCATTGATGGCATGATTCTTCATAAACAGGAACAAACCCGTCAGAAAGACAAATACATAAAATAAGCGCAAGATCATATGCGTTATATTCAAACTTTTTTTGTTTTGAGCTCTGGACAGTCCAAGAGCAACGAGAAACAATATAATGGCGATGACCCACGTCGTAATATGCAAATGGGTATTATAAAAAAGAACACTTTCCATGAAGATGTTTCCTCCCTCTTTTTCTTTCATCCTTAAAAGGCTAATCATTTTCAAAACGTTCTTTCCATTCATATGGATTTTAGAAGCTTGAAACACCGTTCACCCGGTGGAATTCGTCGGCAACATCATTTGCCAAAGCAGACTTTTCCTAATCACCGTCGCCGTAATCGGTTAAATGTTCGTCGGCTGCTTCAAATTCCCTATTACTGCACTTGGTTTTTCAGTGTTCCGATGCCTTCAATGGTAATTTCAACAACGTCACCGGCCTTTAAGAGTTTCGGAGGTTGAAAACCGAGGCCTACACCAGCAGGAGTTCCCGTTGCGATCACATCTCCGGGTTCCAATGTCATCCCTTTAGAAAGGGTCTCTATTATTTCTTCAATCGAGAAAATAAAATGTCGGGTATTAGACTTTTGCCTCACTTCTCCATTCACTCTTGTTTCTATGCCCAAATTGCCTGGATCCGGCACCTCGTCTTTCGTGACAATCCAAGGTCCCATCGGGCATGAACAGTCAAGGCTTTTTCCCAGAAAATATTGTACATGACGCTTTTGCAAATCCCTTGCCGTCACGTCATTAATGATGGTATACCCGAAGACATAATCTAAAGCTTCTTCTTTTTGAATTCCTTTTCCTTTTTTTCCAATAATAACGGCCAATTCACCTTCATAATCAAGGGCTTCCGTCACATTCGTATAAGCAGGAATCGGATGCAAATGGCCAGTGACGGTTGTCGGTGCTTTCGAAAAAACGATCAGATGTTCAGGCACCCCATCTTTTCCACCCAATTCCACCGCATGATCTCGATAGTTTTTTCCAATGCAAATCACATTTTTTAATGGCCGCGGAATGGGTGCCAACAGTTCCACATCTTCCCATTTGAACGCCCACGGACGGTTGCGTTGACCCTGTTCCCAGTTTAATAGAGTATGTACTTTTTGCAAGAAGAGATCTCCTAATCCTAACGCCTCTACAAGCTGTTCAGGAAGATCGGAATAGCCGTTTTTTTGTTCATCCATTTTTTTTACGTCCAAAATCAATTGTTTCTGTTCATCGTAAACGCCATAGCCATCATATTTCCCCGTACGGAAACTGACCCATTTCATGTCCTTCACCCCCATCTATTTTCCCCGTCATGCTGTTTTTCTGCCGTAGACCAGCATTTTCCACACGTTTTCCAAAGGCCCTTGTTGAAATTTGGAGAGCCACATTTCCGATAAAATCAATTGGATGAGATAAAGGGTAAATGCCAGCCACGAGCCGGTGATTAAATCCATTTTACCATATAAAGCTAATCCATAATGGTAAAAAAGCAAAGACCCTATCAAAGATTGAAATAAATAATTCGTCAACGACATTCTTCCCGCCTGTGCGATCCATTTGCTGTATTTCTGACCGTATGGATTGCGGACAGTGATCATGACGGCTAATGCATAAGCAACGGAAAGCAACGGTCCGCCAAGCGAATCTTGCACATATTGATAAGCCATGTTCTGACCAAAAAAGAACGGAAGCAATTTCAAGAAGATTCCTGCTGCCATGAACATAAGCAGCAAAGTAAGATTGAGCTTTTTATGCTTTTCAATCGATTCAACCAAATGAAGTTTTCCGGCCCCCGCCCCTATCAAAAACATAGGAAAAATAGACAAAAGCACCGAAAAAAAATGAGTCGAGCCGTTGACAGAATACCAATCAACGAGACGCTGCTTCGTAATACTCCAAAAAGAACCAGTGCTGTATGCTTGAATAGAATGTTGAATGCCGTTCATATCCGACCAAAAAGCAGTGCTTTCAGGATTTATGATCGATGTCATAATCAATAGAATGCTTAAGAATAAATGCGGAATAAGATATAATACGCTGCCAAATATGATTAAGGTACGTCCTCGTCCTTTCATAAACAAAAGCAAAAGAAAGCCGCATACCGAATAATTCAATAAGATATCTCCAGACCAAATAAATACGATATGAAGAATTCCTGCCACCATCAGCACCAACAGACGTTTTGACTCCAGCAAAAAAAAGTTCTGTTTCAATCTTTCTTGCTGCAAAGACATGCTGTATCCGAACAGCATGGCAAACAACGGATAAAAACTCGCTTGGACCAAAACATCGATCCACGCATAATGGGCATAATCGCTCGGGCTATTCCACCAATGATAAGGATCATAATAAAGATAAGGAGAATGAAATGAAATCATGTTGACTAAGAAAATGCCAAGCAGCGATATCCCTCTCATGACATCCAGCGACAATATCCGCTTATTGGGATGAAGCGGCGTTCTATTTTCCTCCCCCATTACCATTCCTCCAAATCATCATTTTCAAACATTCAGGCAATCCGACCAGTTATTTTTTCTATAGGCTTATGTATCACATCTTCCCGACCCCCACATATAATAAAGCAGAACGCGCAGCTTAGCCAGATGCTGAATCCTTGATTCAGACAATAACAGCCATCAAATTCGAATAGTCTATTGATAATCAAACGGTGAACTTATGATCAGAATCAAGACTCTCAAAAAAGGATGTGAACGGCGATGCCAGCTTATGTGGGTGCCGTTCAAGTGATAAATGTCAGCTCGAGTGGCGTCTTTCATATCGGGGATGTCATACAAATTCGCCCCATTTCCAATACGAAAACCTTTTCCGGCGCCGGATCATTCAATACCGGAGACGGCTTGGCCATTTATAACCAATATTCAGCCACTAACACATTGGACAACGATGGAATCGACCAAGGCATAAACTTTAACCTTTAAAGAGGGATTTTTTATGAATATTTACGTCCAACAATCAATTCAAATTCGTATGATCAAAATCGGCAGCATGACCAATTCATCCGTACTTCAAATCGGTACGCTCGGCTCCAGTCGGTCTATTGCCAATTTATATAATACCGGCGGTTTTACAGAACCGGCCCCCGAATTGTCACAAAACATTCTCAACAAGCAATATTCCACAATGCCCATACTTGTCCCGCTGCAGCCGCCTACTGCGTAATGTTGAGGTGATAAAATGTATAATTACTCTTCTATTTTCCATCAATTATATCAATATATCGGAGAGCAGCATCAAAAAATTGAAGTGCTGAAACGGGAAATACAATCTATTAAAGATCAATTGCAAGACATGAAAAAGCAGCCGGTTATGAACGTGGAAAAAATGGAATATCGATTTGATCAGTTGAAAGTCGATACGTTAGAAGGGACGTTGAATATTGGTATGAATCCCGCAGATACGGCAGAAATGGCTGATATGGCTCTTCCCTTTTCTGACCAATCAGCCCTGCCTCCGCTTGAGTACGCCCAACTGCTTTTAAACACGTATGCTGCCATGAATGAATATATTAATAATGAACTGCCGGACTGGCTCCGCCATCAGGAAGTTCTTCAAAAACGAAAAGTAGAGCCTTCCGTTTACTCAGTCATCAAAACCGATCTTGCTAAACAATTGCCGGAACGTATACAATTTTATATTCAACAGCTCGCTCACCGTCATAAAGACTCTTCTCTCATACAACAAGAGGTGCTCGAAAAAACAAAATTGGATATTCAACAAGCTATTGCCCGCTTTTTAACTGCCATGCCTGACCAGAAAGGTGGAACATTCAATGAACCTCCAAGTCAGCAATCATGAATTAAAAGTTGCCAATATAAAAATTACTGGTGTATCCAGTTCTTCGCTTGTATTAATTGGAGATGCGAACCAAATCCAACTGTTTTCCGCTTTCGATACCCCTCCGGAAGCTTTGATCGTGGGACCTTTTGTTCCATTTTCACCTAGGGGGTAATCGTATTATGCCAGTCCGGTCTTCTGTAGTAGACAATATTCATTTAACGACTCTTCTCTTCAGTTCGGTTTTCAATATCGGCGATGTCGAAAATATCTCTTCAAGAGCCAATGTATTAGCCGTTCAGCATACGAAGCAATTTTTCTTTTTAGATGAATATCCTTTTTTATCTTTTCCGATTTTTACGGAACCTCTTCATTTTCAGCTTGGAGAACCGGGACACTCAGTCCAAACGTTCCATGTTAACCCCGTCATCCATGTTGGAAATCTTTCCATCATTGGAACATCTGCGTCTGCAGTGATTCAAATTGGTTCGCTAGTTAACGGTGTTTTTGATTCAAGAGTAAAACATATTCGTCATATTGAAAACATTGAAAACGTTAAAAACATGGAGACAAAAAATCTTATGCCAAAGGATGTTTGATATGCCGTCTGTAATCGGATCTGCCCAATTCATACACGTGAGCAACGGAGTGGTGCAATTTGGCGATACCGCTTTTATTTCGCCAAAATCAGCCTCAAGAACGTCGGCAGGCGCCGGAGGATTTAATACCGGACCGTTTATCGTGACCTATTCAGGATTCAGCACGAATCCAACTATAACAACAAGTGTCTTCGACCAGCCTCTTACTGGAAATAATTGATCATAAAGATACAGCCGGCTAAAAGCCTCTTCTTTTTACGGTTTTAGCCGGCTTTTTGATGATCCGTGAAGCGGATGTGGTTCCTTTCATAATGGGTCGTTTATCTCGATAAGACGGCCACCGTCAAAAAAGTATAAATAGGCTTCTGAAAGCGGCCGCTTTAAAATTTGCTCCACCGCTCTTGTATATAAAGCTATTTGAATACGATAGCGATTTTCCAATACTTGAACAACATCCTTCCCGCCTTTTACGAATCGGTCCATTCGATCTGTTTTATAATCCAACAAAACAAGCTGACCATTCTCCTCGAATAAGCAATCAATGATGCCTTGAACTAAAACGGAATCCTCTACATCCTTCCATTTTTCGTTCAATTCCTTCGCTTCTATCGCCATACTAAATGGCACCTCTCGCCAAATTCGATCAGCGCGGATAAGGCGTTTTCCGACAGAAGTTTCAAAGAAACCTAGAATTTCTTCAATATGAATCGCTTCCGCTTGTTCAGCGGTAATCAATTCTTTCTTTTGCAACTGAGCAACCAATTCAATGATCGATTCTTTTGTTGGAAAAACGCTTAGCGGAATATGCTGCATGACAGCATGCATGGCCGTTCCTATTTCAGCGGGTGTTAATTTTTTTTCTTGCATAAACTTCGGCCGCTCAAAAATAGGTTTTTCATGTCGGCGAATAAGATCGGTACCAGCTGTTTCGTCAGGCATTTCAAATAATCTTTTCAGTTCGGAAACCGATTGTTTAGAACGAAGCCGCACTGAATCAGCAAATGGATATTTCCACTCCAATTGCTTTGTAATCTCTTTTTGAAATGAAGATTCAAATGGAACGATTTTTCCATTTTCCACCAGTTCAGCCCATCCGTTTTCTTCTTGACTCTCGTTCGTTACTGTTTCTTTAAACTCATCTTTATGGTAAAGATGGACCAACCATTTTGAAGGATGACGCCAAATTTCTTGTATTTCCGAAGGAGAGTCCGTTTCATCTTCATGAAGTAAACATGCGTCTCTATGACGGACAAGCGCCGGACCGATCCAATCCAAATAACAATTGGCATTGGCCCTGTCGTATTCGCTCAATAACCAGTCTGGCCGGCTTAGTGCCTTTTTCCAAGAAGATATGGCCTTTTCGGCATTTTTTAACGTTCCTATTAAATATAACTTTTCTTTCGCACGGGTTAAGGCAACATATAGCACCCGCATTTCCTCAGCTATTGATTCCAACCTTTTTTTTCTTTTAAAGGCCATTTGAATAATCGTTGGATAACTGATTCTTTTTTCAACATTTACATAGCTGCTGGCAAATCCGTACTCTTTGTCCATTAAATACGATTTTTTAAGATCCTCGAAGTTAAACTGTTTGCCAAGACCGGCCACAAAGACGACAGGAAATTCCAGTCCTTTGCTGGAATGTATCGTCATAAGTCGAACGACATCTTCTTGTTCGCTAAGAGCTCGTGCAGCTCCTAAATCGTCCCCGCGTTCATTCATCCGTTCAATAAAGCGCAAAAACCGGAACAGCCCTCGAAATGATGTGCTTTCATATTGGCGAGCGCGATCGTATAATGCCCTTAAATTGGCTTGCCGCTGTTTGCCTCCAGGGAGCCCGCCCACAAATTCATAAAATCCTGTATCACGATATAGCTGCCAGATCAGTTCTGAAAGACTTCCCGTACGTGCCTTCGATCTCCATTTAGGAAGCTCTTTTGCAAATAAACTCACTTTTTCATGGAGTTCTTCTTCAGACGGTTTCGGAACCGCTTGAATAAAGGCTTTTAGTGCATCATAATAGCTTCCTTTTTTAGAATGAAGGCGGATTTTTGCCAATTCATCTTCTGAACAGTTTACGATCGGCGAGCGAAGAACGGAAGCAAGAGGTATATCTTGATAAGGATTGTCGATGACTTTTAAAAGAGACATCATAATAGCGATTTCCGTCGCATTGAAATATCCAGTAGACAAATCGGCATAAACGGGTATTCCGGCCTTTTTAAATTCTTCCATGATCTCTGGCGCCCACGTCATGGACCGCAATAAAATGACGATATCCCGGTATTGGATCGGGCGGTGCGTTTGCGTTTTCGGATCAAAAATAGGTTTTCGTTCCGAAATTAATTCCCGGATTTTCCCTGCCATCCATCTCGACTCAATTTGCGATTGCTCCAAATCTTCTTCGTCGAATAAAGCTTGATCCGCATCTTCCTCGGTCGAAACAGCGCGTTCCTGTTTTTCTCCTTGGTCCATCAAGACCACTTCTACCGGATATTCTTCCTCTTCAGGATAAGATGAACCTTTAACAAGTTCCGCCTGTTCATCGTATTCAATTTCTCCCACTTTAGCACCCATGATCTGTTTAAAAAGAAAATTCGTTCCTGCAAGGACTTCATACCGGCTGCGAAAATTTTTCGAAAGGTCGATTTTTAGCCCGCTTCCTTCCCCGTCTGCCGTAAACCGGCGGTATTTCTCTAAGAACAGATTTGGTTCTGCCAGTCGGAAACGATAAATAGACTGCTTCACATCTCCAACCATAAACAAATTTCCGTCTGTCTCCGGTCTCTTGGAAACGAGTTGAAGAATGGCTTCTTGAACTAGATTCGTATCTTGATATTCATCCACCAATACTTCTTTGAATCGATGTTGATAATACAAAGCGGCTTCCGAAGGTACTCGCTCGCCATTAGCTTCCGATTCCGTCAAAATCGCCAAGCAATAATGTTCCAGGTCGGAGAAATCGACCAGCCCTTTTTCTCTCTTTTTTTCTTGGTAGCGGTTCATAAACGCTTTTACTAAATAAGCCAATGTTTCGACAACATCTTTCATCTCTTTCAAATCCCGTAAATAGTAGCGGGGATTTCTTGAAAAATAGTCGTCTTTTATCTTTTGTATGATTTTCTTCGCCTGATCCCGTATGTTTTTTGATTCGTCCACGAGGGTTTTGTCGTACTCTGATCCTCGGCAGCTTTTTAATCTATCAAAAGTCACGTTTTGAAACTTTTCGTATAAATCTTGCCAAGAATCCTTTGCGGCTAAAAGGCTTTCGACCATCTCCAGATCAATCAAAAAGTTTTCCGCCCGAGGAGCCGGACCACCCGGCCTCTTCGTCAGCTCTAATCCCTCGCGAAGGAGCTGGAAGGCAATTTCCAACTGCAGTCCAATTTCAAATTTCAATGCCCCTAAAAACGGCAATTCATCTATGGAATCCTCTTCATTCACATCATACATATCGGCTAACTGTTCCAACCATAATTCCGGATTCGGATGAGATTGTGAAAAAAAATACAACTTATTCACTAAATCCTGAAGTTCTGCATCGCTGCGGTCGTTGGAAAAAGTTTCAACCAATTGGTAAAAGCGATCGTTTCCTTCTTTTCCGTATTCTTCTTCAAAAAGTTCATCGAGCGCTTCCTCTCGAAGAAGCGTTCCTTCCGTATTCTCAACAATCCGAAACGCCGGATCGATATCGATCAAATAGTAAAATTTTTGAATCACTTCTAAGCAAAAAGAATGAAGAGTGGAAATGGACGCTCGGTTCAGAAGGCCTAATTGTTTACGCAAATGCTCTGAATTTGGCTGCTGATTGACGGCTTCTTCTAAAGCCTGTCCAATTCGATGTTTCATTTCTGCAGCAGAAGCATTTGTAAATGTGACCACCAATAATTCATCCACATCCACCGGATTTTTGCGACTGGTGATTTTTTGGATAATCCGTTCCACCAAGACAGCCGTTTTTCCAGAGCCTGCCGCTGCGGCCACTAATATATCTTGTCCGTCCGCCATGATCGCTTTCCATTGATCGTCTGTCCAACTTACATGATCCGGTTTTAACGGAATTGGATGTTTGCCCATCATTGCTCGCCCCTTTCGCGTATCAACTTTAATACATCTTCATCTTTTAGAGGTATGATGATTCGATATCGATTTTCCTCAAAACTTGGGTCAAACTGGCACAGTGAACGGAAAGAACAAAATTCGCAAGGTGTTTTCTTTTTATATTTGTATGGGGCAATATCGATTTTCCCGGAGACAATATCATTGCCGGTCTTTTCATAGAACTTCCGTACATATTTTCTCAGCGATTCAAAATCATTATCAGAAGCTGCTTTTGAACGCGCGTTAAGCGTTCCGTCTTTTTTCAATCCGGCGGAAATGATGGCCGAATCCCCCGTTTCCAAAGTTTGATCCATCAATCGGACCACGTTCGGATCGCTTAGCACAAGTCCTTTCATTTTGTATTGTTTAAAAATTTCTTCTTCCACCTCGTCCATCGTCAGCATTTTATTCGTTTTCAGCATCGGATTATGGACATGGAAATACAACACTCCGGCAGGCAATGCAGGGGTTCCTATCAACTGTTCCGAATTCGCCAACACAATATCTAAATACGTCAGCATTTGAAGAGCAAGACCATAATAAACTTCTGTTAAATCAAGATCCTTGCTGCTGGATTTATAATCAATCACCCTTAAAAATACACTGCTGTTTTCTTCCGCTTTATCGACACGATCGATTCTTCCTGCCAGCTCCATTTTGATGCCGTTTTTCAAAGTGAACGTAAAAGGCGGAAGTTCTGCTTTTGGTCCAAATCCTAATTCCAGCCCGATTGGCTCAAACCCGCTTGCCCGTGAATGTTCGCTTAAAATGTAAGAAGCCTTGCTGATAATAGATTCAAGCTTTTTCTTAATATAATGATAGCGGTTCGAACTCAATAAAATTTGATTTTGCAGCTTTGGCGCCAAATATTGAATCGATTCTCTTGCCAATTGCGCACACTGATCTTTCGTCAATGTCTTCCAGCCGAGACCTCTTTTTTTCACTTCATCGGCCATCCATTTTAACGCTCCGTGGAACAGCTCACCGATATCGGGAGCTTCTAAACGGAACACCTCTCGTTCTCGAAGACCGAGCCCGAATCGAGCAAAATGGGAAAACGGACAGCCATGGAAAAGCTCCATTCTCGAAACGCTAGCCAAAATATGGTCTCCGTAAAGCTCTTTGCTTGTTTCCTCTGTTAAATTCTTCGCTTCATTTCGATAAAACAAACTGGACAAAATTCTCCTTGCCTTCCACTTCCAATCTTGGTGGCTCATATAGAAATTGTAGACATCCCACCAAATGGAATACATTGGATAATTCCGTAATTTAAGCTGAATTTGAGACGTTAAATACGAAATAGCCGTCCCCGGATGGGAAATGTAAGACAGTTGATCCTGCTCCTCCAGTTCGGAAGGATCGTTCAACAATAGCTGTTCTTTTATATTCGGATATATTTCCTTCATTCTTTTGATGTAGAGGGAAGGAAGCAAAGCTTTCCCTTCTTCATTAGCGATCGGGTAAGATAGATAAAGTTGTTCAGATGGAGTTGTAAACGCTTTGTAAGCAATAAACTCTTCATTCAGCAACCTGGTTTTGCTCGTTGGTGCAAGTTTCATCCCTAATGAAGCCATCCGTTCCCTCTCTTCATCCGTCAAAATACCTTCCTCTGCCATTTTGGCCGGCAAAACTCCATCGTTCACTCCGACGATAAATGCGGTCTTGATATCCGAAAGACGTGACAATTCCAAATCGGCGATGATGACTTGATCGGCAGATGGTGGAACATTGGTAAATCGCATCGATTCAATGCCCGCTTCGAGGATCGTTGCGAATTTCTTCAGCGTAAAAGGCTGGTCGCCAAGCATCTCTACAAACTCGTCCAGTAATCCAATGATAGCATTCCACGCTTGTTCATGATCACGAGCTGCCAGTAAATCCCCGTTTTCTTCAGCTTCCATACTGAGTCTTTCCAGTTTCGCCGGAATATCCAGTTCCTCAAAATACTTATAAAGTGCCTCGCAAAAATCTCTTCCGTTTTTCGCTTGACGAAACCGTCGATCGAGCCGTAAAACAGGCGTTCGAATCATATCCCGCAATTCGTTTATTTCTTCCTCTATTGCCCTCTCCTCGTCCGTTTGCGGCGCGTCCGTCAGCTCAAGTCCTCTGTATCTTCTGTAAACCCAGCGTTTTTTTGTTGTCCACAGTTCCCCTTTCACTCCGTGAGCCAAACAATAGTTTTCAAACCGGTCTATTTTTTCCCTTATCTGCTCTGCTTTCATCTTGAAAGGATAAAGAAGCTCTGTTTTGACAGCGCGAAAAACCGGTTCATAACGCCAAAAGCTAGTTAAAATTTCAAGACTGGAACGAATCAATTCAATAAAAGGATGATTTAACATGGTTCGTTTTTGATCAATAAAAAACGGAATCTCGTAGTCATAAAAAATAGTTTCAATCAGTTCCTGATAATCTTGTCCGTTTCTGACCAACACTGCTATCTCTTTATAACGATGATGATGTTCACGGACAAGTCTTCGGATTTCTCTTGCCACTCCTTCAATCTCTGCTCTCCTGTTCGCCGCCTCGAAAACAACGGGCGCGCCTTCTCCAATAAACGGCTTGGCCGGTCTTTTGTCAAAAAAGCGTTCCAAGTGAATAAGACTCTGTTCCTTGCTGCGAACAAACTCCGTCATCATGATGTTTTCTGTCGATATCCCGGAATCGCGGGCCATTTCCCATAAGGAAGCATAAGTTTCGCCAGTCATCCGGAACAAATCCGTTTCTCGCGGAAGTTCTTCTGAATAAGGACGGTCCAGTGTCAGCGCAATCGAAACTTGAGATGCAGCTTTCATCAATTCGTAGATCACCAAGTATTCTTGAGGAGTAAAACTGTGGAATCCATCGATATAAATATGAGCGTCTTGCAAATACTCCGACTTTTGGATGGATTCCGCCAATAATTGAAAATAATCCTCCGATGCAATATAGCGGTCAACGAGATGATTTTCAAACTCTTCGTAAATCAAGTGGAGATCGTGCAATTTATCAATCAAAAGCTGGGCCTCTCCATTTTCCTCAAACTCCGTTCTCCTGGCCGCAAGTTCATCAGTGCCAACGCAATAGCGTTTCAGTTCAATAAGCGCTTTTTCCACATGCTGAATAAACCCCGATTTGTCTGCTGCTTTAGCAAAAAGTCGCAGATTCTCTTTTCTTTCTTCGATGATTTTTCGAATCAGCATATTTAAACCGGCTGAAGACAAGTGAATCCGAGCGAATCCTCCCGTTTCTTGAAGAACTTTCCATGCAAGACGCGAAAAACTATAAACTTGAGCACGCATCATGCCGTTCAATCCCGGAGTATTCACAAGCGTATATTCGGATAAAAAAGTCATTTGATCAGGGACTATATAAATAATCGGCTTTCCAGATGGATTTTCGATTAATTGGTGAGTAATTTCATCTATTATGAACTTCGTTTTTCCGGTTCCGGAACGTCCTAAAATAAAACGAACAGACATGCGATCACCTCTCCGGTTTTATGGTACCTTGACTGTCATACCCATTATAATACATTAAAAAAACGCCATATCTCTTTTTGAAATAACCTAATTCTTTGTTTTGTCCGGTCATTGATTCCTGTCATTCGTACCAACATCTATTGTTACCAGAATAACAAACATACGTTCGTATTGTCAAATACAATCTTGTTCTACACGTAAATTTCACTTTTAAAGAATTATCCGGTTCGACAAAAAGGAAAGTTTATTAAAGGGGACCCGCAGCTGAATATGGCAGATTTATCTATCACCTTTGCAAAAGTGATCTCGAGTCCTAACCGATCTTATTGTGAGCGGAAAAACAGAACGATTCTCATACGCATACAGTTATTTTGTTATTTTTTGCGCTGCTGGGAATATTGCAGCATGACTGGTACAAAAAGAGGTTGCAAAAAAAAACGGAGCCTGCAGGATCCTGAGGTTTTACGGACGACTAAAATCGTGGATGGAAGAAGGAATCACGAAGGGGTGATAATGAAATAGCCAAACGAAATCAATGCATTTTTGCTCTCTGTTCCTACCAACATAGATTTTATACTCCGGATTATGATCAAATGCTACTATACGATCCACAGTCATGAAACAGCAGTTTAAGCTAAACCTTACTGAGAAATTAAAGCCGTTGTCAAAGCATATATCCAGCCGATTCAAAGAGAGGCGGCAAGCGGGTGTTGTTTCAGAACAGAGAGTAGATGCTGTGCATGCCACATAGCCGGAAAGTAAAATTTTTCATTTGAAAGGTTCTCATAATTCTTATGAAATGCAATATTTTCTATTGTTTTTCCGTCATTCCAATTGCGGAGGGAAGACTCCAACAAGAAAAAATTTTTTATCCATACTTCTGTGTTTTCTTTTGTCAACGAGCCTGTTCCGCTCCACTCTTCCATAATTTCGAACAATCCCTCAATATCTGCGGCCACTTGATTTAATATTTGTAATAGGAATTTTTCTTTTTGCAATATTGGTTTGCTTTTTTGTGATAAAGGGTTAAATTTTAGGCTTAATTCGGCTTTTCTCCTTATGATTTCTGCTTCAAGCATCTTTTTTCGCAATAGATTCATATCCGGATTGAAATAGTTTTTTTGAGGTGCTCCTGCGTCAAGCCAGACTGCCAAGGATTTCAGTTTTTCCGCTAATATTTCAGGCAATTCTTCCACTTCTTTCATTGCTTTTTTTGTTAAATTAGGCGGATGGAAGAATTGTTGCAGCAACAGAGCCACGGCTACCCCAATGATGGAATCTCGGATTCGATCCAATCCATATCCCTCAAGCTTATGCTCAAATGCAAAAACGAGCAGTACGCTTAGTGCAATTTGGTGCAGCATAATGCCATCAGCCCCTAAAAGGAGCGGGATGACAAGACTGACCAGCATGACAACAGCCAATGACCAGGCATTCGCATGCAAAGAAGATGCGAGAATGAAAACAGACGCTGCCCCGATGATCGTTCCGACGATTCGAGCGATTCCAAATTGGATCGTTTTCATGATCGTCGTTTGTAAACAAAGAATGAGTGAAATCGGTCCTAAATAAGGATATTTTGAACCAAATAAAATGACCAATTCCCATGAAACGGCTGATCCAATCACCATTTTGAGAATCAGACTTATTTTTTCTGGCATTGTCAGCTTTATTTGCCCCACCTGCATCCCTCCTGATATGTAGCAAATATCAGGAATTAGTTTGGTTTTTCCAACACGATTTATGCAATGACGAAAAGGACCGTCCTCCACTGAAATCCGTTTTCAAGCAAGAGAACAGTCCTTTTTTCTTTTTTATGTGCCAGGTTGCTTTCCCTTTTTGTGTTCTTTTTCATTCAATCGCAATTCCAGCCACTTTCCCGCAAGCCAAAGGATAAAAATCACGATCACCACGATCACAGTCCGAAGCGGCTTTTTGATAAGGGAAACGACATCATGGCCAATGAAGCTGATCGTGAATATCATCACCATTTTACCAGCCACCACAGCTATGAAATACTGGTATTTTTTTATATTGGAAAGCCCGGCCACTATATTGATGAGAGCAGACGGCGTAAACGGAAAGCACATCAATAAAAAGAGCGGGCCAAACCCATGTCTTTCCAGCCAGTTCATCAATTTGCTTACCTTCGGATGATTTTTCAGAAAACGAAGCATTCTTCTTTGCCCGAATTTCCTGAACAATCCAAAAACAAGCAAAGCGCCGGCAACAGCTCCAACCCAGGAAAACAAAAATCCTAACCAGAGACCAAAAGCGTTGGCGTTAGCCAGTACAAATAAAAACAGAGGCAAAAACGGAAAAAACGCCTCCAGCATGGGAAGCAAAATTCCTGGTATCGGCCCAAATGAACGATATTTTCGGATTAAGTCCATTACGTGTTCAAGTGTAAACCCATTTGTCAGAGTCTCAAAATCCATTTAATTCCTTTTCCTCTCATTCAATCCTCTGTTAACCCCTATCACTATCATTTTTCCACATTCATTATCAAAAATCCGGCAGATTTTCCGGACAAAAAGAAGATGACTTTATTATTTTATCATAACGAGATCATTTATTTTAAACATTTACACCTAAAAAGCATGGAAAAGAGTCATGGCGTGAATACTTGAAATGATGGCTTCATCTCAGTAAAATATATACGAACAAATGTTCTTTTAGGGGAGAGTAAAGATGACAAGGATTCCTCCTGATGACCGTGATGTTTTAGAACAAGCTATTTATTTGCCTATGCTTTTAACCGTTTTAAATAGAGATCTAAAAGTGGTGGAAAAAAGCCCTTTTAAGCTGAGAAATCCTTATATAGATTGGATCGCCCAAACGATAAAAGAGGTACAAAAAGATTTGGCGAACACCCGCAAATATATGCGGGACCGCCGCATGAAAGCGGAAAAAGTCCGATCAGATGATTTATTTACGATGTATGTATTTTTATATAACGGCTATGAAGAGTATCATAATTACTTTAATCCGAGACTTCGCAATAAAGTAGAAGAGTTAATGAAATATTACTTGTTCGAACGATATCATAACCCCTCTAATTCAGCCAATCCATCAAACGGATAAAAACAAACTCTTATTTCGCATAAAGGGAAGATCCGTGTTTAAGAAAGATCATGCTGGCAAGAAAGGCCTATTCCTTTACATTTCGCAATGGATCACTCGTCCACCTTTGAGGAATAAACCTTTCCGTCAGCACATGCCTTTTACTTTTAATGGAGCAAAGAACAAAGTGTTCCACTCTGTACTTCTTTTACCTGAAATGATAAGGGTGATAGCCTTCTAACGCCATTCTTTTGTCTGCATTCATCCCATATTTTTTTTCAATATGCTGCATTCTTTGTTCAAAACGAATTCTCAGCATGGCAGTACGCATAAACTGTGATTCAAAGGAGCTTCGGGAGATGGGGAGACGAAGTGATTTTCCATTGCTGAAGGTGACGGATGTTTCATAGGCATCAGCTCGGTCATAAGCCGCCACATGTTCGTGGTTGATCCATATGCAGTCGCTTTTTGCAGGAGACAATGTAGGAAACAAATAAATCGCATGAAACGGGTCCACAATGATCGGAGCTTTATGGGTAATGCCGATTAATTGTCGGGTCCCTTCTCTCCTGCCTGAATAAGACGCTCCATAGTACTTGCAGCTTCTTTTGACGACATCGAAAGGCTTCATCGGTGAAATATATTCATCCTCTACTTCCATAATTTCGGAATACACTTTTTGTCCATATTCTGCCGGAAGGATGATCATAGTTAAGGGATTGATCTCGTATTCTAACATCATTTTGTTTTTCTTTTCCTTTTCCATAGCCATTTTCTCCTTTCTTCTTTTTCCATTTTTTGATTAGCATACCATCTTTTCAAATGAATGTCTCATTCCTTTTCAAAAAACACCGATTTTTCATTTTTCAGGTAAAATTTTTCAAAAAATTATAAAATTTCAGTTGAATATTTGTCTCAAATTCCATATAATAAAAAAAAGGCATTCGAGGTGAGCGAAATGGAAAATAAAAGATCTTATACCGAGATGATGAAGTCGAATGGAGCGCCACTCAGCCACGAGAATATGATTGATGTTTACATCGATATGCTTTTGAATGAAATCTTGTTGAACAAGGAAAAGAAACAGCTGATGGAAGAAATCGACAAAACATTGGATGCAAGAGATCGAGAATCCTTCCTTGAACTTTCCGCCAAATTGATTGAATTAGAAAAACGCTTTGGTATTTAAAAAGATACTTCTCTACATTAATCCTCACGTAAAACCAACTCATAATCATCATAAGGATTTCCCCGGACAAACGGTAAATATCCCGTATCCTTAACAGATACGGGAACCTTTTTGAGCATTTCCCCCACTTGTTTTTGTAAAAAACCGACATTCCACAATCATTGCGAACGAGAATGCAAGTGTTCATGAATGGATACATGCATGGAAACGAGTCATTAGCCATTCGTTTTTATAGAAAGAGAAACAATAAATCCGGAAAAAATGTAATCCCTTGGTAACCAACAACAAAACCCAAGGGATTAGCGCTTTGTCTATGAAATTCTTTCTTTCCGAATAAGAAGGACATTCTACATTCTACATTCTACCTTCTACTTTTTTGATCATGAACTGTCATTTTTCCGGCTGTCCCAAATTATTTCTGTTTTATTGGATAAGTTTCCACCATATGAATCCGTTCAAGCATCGTAGGATGGGTATAACGAAAAATTTTCACCAGAAGCGGCGGATTCACTTGGCTCAGTCCCGATTTTGTCAATTCCTGAAATGATTCTATGGCTGCTTCCTTATTTTTCGTCATTTCGATTGCATAGCGGTCCGCACGCGTTTCTTCATACCTGGAAGCCAGATTGGAAATAGGACTGGATGCAAACACCAATATGGAAATAATCAACAAGAAGAGCGGTAATGTTCTTAATTGAGAGATCGATTGGATATGGAGCTTTTGGCCATGGCGATCAATCCATCGCGCCATCCATTTGGCTGTAATCCAAAAACCGACGAACGCGAGAAGCAAATAGCCGGCAATGCCAAAATAAATATGCTTTTCAACATAATGGCACATCTCATGAGCCATGATAAACAAAATTTCATTGTCATTCAGCTTTTGAAGAGTCGTATCCCATAAAACAATCCGAGAATGAGAACCTACTCCCGTCACATAAGCATTTAAAGCATGAGTTTTCTCCGACATATCCACTTCATACACATGATTCGCCGGAATATGGGCTTTATCAGCCAATGACAAAATTTTAGATTCCAATTGTTTGTCTTTCATCGGATAAAAGTGGTTATACAAAGGATCAATCCATACCGGCTGTACGTACATTAAAAAAAAGGTAAACGGAACAAATAAGATCCAAGAAGCAAGCCACCATTTTTTGGGAAACCGCTTCATGAGCCCATACAAAATCGTCACTAATACCAACATGATCAAATAATTGACCCAAAAATCGATCACGTTGTCTTTCATCCATCCGCCGAATTCTTGAGCTGAGATATGATAGGTTTTCGAAAAATGATACGACAAATATCGAATGGGAAACATTAATACAAATGTGAGGAGAGATAACCAGAATAAATAAACAGCATTCCGAACGAACTGAAATCGGGATGCTTGATTGGCCCATTTTTCAAAAACAGTTGAAACTCCAAAGATGAGAATAAACAAATAAAGAAGCCATTCATAAGGTGTGGACAAAAAGAACAACAAATCCCGAATTTTTGAATATTCCTCGCTTAGAACTAATTCACGAGAATTTAAAAATGTCGCCGGATCGGCGCTCGTTCCTTTATATATATCCGGTACACTGCTGTTGGCAAATACAAACAAGTAATAATATATGCATAAGCCAAACAATAGATAGGCAGCTATTGCCCACAGACCCCATTTTTTCAACTCTCCCATCCCCCTTTCCTATCTTTGTCCCTTACTATTATGTGTAGTTTGGATTCATTCAAAATAGAACAAGCAATTTCTTTGCACAACTCTTCCCAAATTTTCGTTGTAAAATAGGACAAAAACATTTTACCGTTCTTCCTCTTAACGGAAAGAAGCATGGCTCTTTCAAGAAAAATCCCCCATGATCTATTCATGGGACAATGGTCAAATAATCACTTTCTTGCCTTTCATAAAACAAAAAGCACATGCCCATTACCGCCCCAAACACTGGATAGATTTCCATGACGGCGCCGTTTCAGACCTATAAGTATAAGAAAAAGGTAAAACCGCAAGTATGCGATTTTACCAGTTTAATAAAAGAATGGACGATATTTTAAAAAAGATTCGGGTGACCACCGTTTTTCACAGCCGCCTTAATTTTCCGAAGCTCGTCCGCCTTGAAAATGGAAAGTTCTTCTGCGAAGTCCTTCACCCGTTCGAAAAGCTTTTCAGGGGGTGATACCCTTGTCAATAATCCATATGCATAAGCATCATGGGCATTTAAAATTTTAGTTGTTAAAATCAGTTCTAAAGCCTTGCCTTCCCCAATCAGTTTAGGAAGCCTGCGGACAGCTCCTGCATAAGGAATCGTTCCAGGGTGCTTTTGATTAAAGCCAATTTCGGCATGTCTTGAAGCAAAGCGGAAATCACATGCGAGAATCAAATCAAAACCTTCATCAAAAGCCGCTCCGTTAATGGCCGCAATAGTTGGCTGAGGAAGTTCCTCCACCTTCAACAGCACTTCTCGGATTTTATTTTGAAATTTTCTTTTCTGTTCATCTGAATAAAGAGCTTCTTCGCCCCAATCGACTCCTGTACAAAAAGCTTGCTCACCTTCTCCTTGTAAAACCACGATGGAAATATCGGTACGCACACGAATTTCATCCAAATATTGCTCCAAATCCTTCAACATCTCTTCATTTAAGGAATTGGATTCTTCAGGACGATTAAAAGTAATGTACGCAATGGAGCCTTCTTGCTCGTATTTAACGAAATCCATCTGATTCGCCTCCAATTCTAGAACATACACAATCTATCTTTCTTTGATTTTTCTTTTTCCAATACCATTTTTATTTTATCGGAAAAAAGGTTCTCATGAAAAGTGTGGACCATTATTTTCTATAGAGCAAGAAAAAACAGAATCCCAGCTGTTATCACCGGCTCTTCCATACAACATATGTACAGCAAAAGTTTTATCATGAACTTTCTTGCCTGCATTCTTGCAAAAAAGCCTCAAACAGAAAAAAAGCAAAGTAAAAGCCTTTTTTTCGGATATCGGAAAGTAGCCGTGCATCTCGATTCAAATAATGAATGATCAATCCCACGAATAATCCACAACAAGTCGATGTCAAATTAGAATCAATGAAATAGAACCGCATTCTTATCCATTATGTTCTTTTTTTGGTAAAAATCAAGATAGAAACGGAGGTCAAACCTCCCTAAATAGTCTCCCAATCGAAAGTCATGATTCGATCCATCGTACTTCTCTGCTGTGCGAACGAATGAAAGCATCCTCCTGACTGAGGGGAAGTTTTATAAACCCATTACACCGCAATATTTCAAACAAATAATACGAAATCATCTGTATTTAATGCATATTCTCCAGCACATTTGAAATCAAGCTTTTATGAATCCAAATGGCTGCTTGGATCCCGTCTCCCATCGCAATGGCGGTTTGCTCGGAATGAACCGTTACATCGCCTGCCGCCCAAACATATTTGACATTAGTCATTTTCGTGCGCGGATCAGTGAGAATATGCCGATTTTTATGAAGTTGTACCCCTAATTTTTCAGCTAAGGCTGAACGAACTTCATTTCCGCCGAATCCAAGAAAGCACCGTCCCGCCGGAATCCATCCTCCATTCATAAGATGAACACCTTTAAATTGGGAACCATCGGCCAATACCTCTTTTATCGGCACCGGCACATAATGGATATTCTTATGTCTTAGCTTTTCCATCACACGTTGGCTGATGCCTGCCTGTTCATGGTCAACGTAGAAAATATCAGTGGTAAAATAAGTAAGCGCCAACGCTAAGTTGGCTCCGGCATCTCCTGACCCCATCACAATCACTCGCTGCCCTTTTACTTCAAAACCATCGCAGTCAGGGCATATATAAGCGCTGATTCCTAAACAAGGAATGATATTAGGAAACGGAGGAAGACGATCCATGACACCGGTAGCAAAAAGAAGCCTTTTGGCTCGAAAAGACGAACCATCGTCACAAAACAACAGAAATTCATCCGACTCAGAACGGGCATCGACTACCCATCCCTTCCGAAATTCGATTCCTAATTTTTCCGCTTGATTTCTTCCAATGGTTCGCAATGTCCGTCCGCTGACACCATCGGGCCAGCCTAAAAGGTTATGAAAGCTGCGGCATAATACGGAGCGGCCTTGATCAGCGTCAATGACCAACACACGATGTTGATAGCGTCCTAGTTGAATGGCCGCCTGCAGACCAGCAATGCCTCCGCCAATAATAATGCAGTCATAAGTCATGGAAAAGCCCTTCCTTCCATTTAAAATGAAATCAGCACCTCTTCATTCTTTATAGTATGAAAAAAACAAATCATCATCCTTGCAAGTTTTTTCCTAAACCATTCTTATCCGTACAGCTCACATTTTCTTTTTCCTGAACTCGTATCATCCGCTCGCCACATCACAGGTGAAAACAAGCGTCAAACATGAAGGAAGAACAACAATTACAAACGCTCAGCAAGAGTTTGAAACTTTGCCATCACGACTCATCACAAAATTCAAATTCCGCACGGTTTTAAAACTGATCAGAAAAACTTTTTTATCAATATACTCCTTCTCATTCTTTCATATGTTTTTCATTCCCTAAAATGATCAAAAATAGATCAAAATCAACGTAAAATTTTCAGAAACAAGACTGGGCGAACTGGATTTTGTCACTTTTTAACCACTATTTGCAAATCTTTTTCTGCCAATATGACCGGTCCATTAAATTCACTTTCAGCCTCTTCTTTTAACTGATGCAAACTGCCGTACTGAGGCAAGTGGGTCAACACTAGTTTTTTCGCCCCCGAGCGTGCTGCCAACCTCCCTGCTTCTGTACTTGTCATATGTCCGGCCTGATCTCCGTTCATTCCGCTAAATAAATTGCTTTCACATAATAGTAAATCGCAATCTTTCGCAAAGTCCACAAATGCTTCTTGATAAGCGGAATCGGCCGTATAAACCAATGTGCCTTCGTCTGATGCTATTTTCATCGCATAACAAGGAACAGGGTGACGTGTTTTTAAAAAACTTACGGAAAAAGGGCCGATGGAAAGTTCAGTGTTTTCGTCAATCACCGAACCTTTTGTGATGTTTTTATACGTTAATGATCGATAGTCTTCACTTTCATGATGGCCATAGATAGGAAGCGTCTTGATTTCTTTATTGAAGTATTTCCTAATAAGTAAAGCATGCTGCAGTACACCGATATCCGCTACATGGTCAGCATGATAATGGGAAATCAGCACGGCATCCAAATTTTCTGGCTCTATATGGTTTTGTAAAAAAGATAGGACGCCGCTTCCGCAATCAATTAAAAGATTGAATCCGTTTTGCTGCAATAAATAACCTGAACTCGCTTCATTCGCTTTTGGATATCCGCCCCACGGGCCGATGATCGTCAATTTCATGTTTTCAACCACCTCTACCATTAGTAAAACTTCTGTCAGCGTGATCCCCGCATTAATCAAATGGACATTAAGGGAGAATTTGCTGCACTTTGACCTCTTCCTGTCCTTTATGATCTGTGTAAAAGGCATACTGCTTATATTGCTCTGATAGCTGCAGTGCTTTCACTCGATAAAAAGTAAAAAAATCCAACACTTCAATAGTCCTTTCACTATACTAAAGACAAAACATGTCCTTCCACTCTATTGTAAACCAATTTTGATTCTTCCTCGGAAAAATCTATAAAAATTCTGAATCTTTATCGCGTTAAAAAAGGCTGTCGGCATTGCCGACAGCCCAAGGAATGAACACACTCAATCATGATGCTTCTTCCGCTGTTTGCAAATGATCAGCATATTGACGCTTAAACACGATCATCATAAAGAGAAGTGTAATGGCCATGAATAACGCCATAAATAACAAGAGAATAACATGATTGTGCCACATATAAGCAAAATCTCCGCTTGAAATGACCGCCTTGAATGCATTGACGCTATAGGTCATCGGCAAAAAGGCGTGAACCATTTGAAACCATTTTGGAACTAATTCCAACGGGAAAGTACCGGCACTTGTCGTTAATTGGCCGACTAAGATTAAAACAGCAACAAAACGGCCAGGGTTATCACCAATCGTTACTAACATTTGAACGATCGCTATAAAGACTAAGCTGGTTAAAATCGCAGTGGCAATAAACAACGGTACGCTTTGAACTTTCAACTTTAAGCCAAGAAGCAGTATGGCCGCGGTAATCAGGGCCTGAAATACTCCGATAAGCCCCATCATGGCAAATTTGCTAAAAAACCAAGATACACCATTTTTAGGTTTGCCAAGAGGTGTTCGAACAGGATAAACAATGGTCATCATTAATGCTCCGACATAAAGTCCGAGTGAGATAAAATACGGAGCCAAACCAGTGCCGTAGGTAGGTACTTTATTAATCGGTTTTTCTTTGACGTTTACAGGTTCTGCCATCATATCGGATTGGTTTTTTCCCGCTTTCATAGAATTGGCTTGTTTGGAAGCGTCGTTTAACTTATCGTGCATTTCTTTTGTACCATTTTCTAATTGACCGGAACCTTTTGCGAGCGCATCGGCCCCTGCTGCCAATTGTTTAGTGCCGTCAGAGATTTTTTGTGAGCCTGATGACAACTGAGAAAGGCCTGTATTTAATTGATGGGCGCCGTTCGTCAGTTTGGCAGAGCCGGCTGCCGACTCGCCCATTTTTTCATTAAAAATCCCCATGTTAGAGATTAGTTGGCTTTCACCTGCTAAAAGCTTTTGACTCCCCGCATTTAATTCGTTGGAACCATTCGCCAGCTGATGAATGCCCGATTGAAGGCTTTCTTGGCCGGCAGTGATTTGTTTTAACCCACCATTCAGTTTCTGAATATTGGGAGCAAGTTGGCTGTTGATGGCGCTGTTAAGAGATTGAGCACCAGTCGCCAATTCCTTGCTTCCAGATTTTAATTGGCTGAAACCGCTGGCTACTTGCTGCTGGATCATCTGCTTTTGCTGATTGACCGATTGCGTTGGATCCGGAAGCTGTTGTTGAAATTGTTGAATAATAGAATTGACTTGATCAGCCGGTAAACCTTGCGCCAAGAGAGTCTGCTTTAACTGACCGATCATTTGCTGCGTTGCCTGCTCTTGTTTTTGAGCAGAATCATCCAAAGCGCTGTTTAGTTGGCTCACTAATTGTTGCTGGAAGCTGTCTACACCCGAATTTAACTGCTCAGCTCCAGCAGCCAAATCCTTAACGCTGCTTTGCAGTTTCGGCATTTGACCTGAAAATTGCTCAACACTCGATTGAGCTTGTCTCGTTCCATTTAACAGCTGGCTCATTTTGCCATCAACCGTATTTAAGCCTTGAGACAACTGACCGATTCCTCCGGCTAATTGTTCCGTTCCCTTTTGGACATCTTTAGCGCCCTGGTACAGTTTGTCGTGGCCAAAGGCAAGCTGATTCAATGCGGAAGATAATTGTTCAGCGCCGTTTTCGAGATTTTGCGAGCCTTTATCGGCGGAAAGGATGCCTTTATTAAATTCTAACGACTTTTCTGCCAGTTTCTCCAAATTGCCTTTCATCTGCTTTGCTCCGCCCGCAAGCTGGACAGCGCCTTTATTCAATTTTCCAGCGCCTTTGCTGGCTTCGTCCATCCCTTTTCCAGCCTCGCGAATTTTTCGAAACATCGTATCGGCATAAGTTTTTGTCACATTTTTTTGAATCGATGCGCGTATTTCTTTCATGGCTGTTCTTCCCATTTGCGCCGATAAAAAGTTATAACCTTCATTCGGAACATATTTCAAACTCATTTTTTGGGGATGATCTTCTAACAGAGTCGTAGCATCTTTTGAAAAATCTTTCGGAATCTCCACCAATAAATAATATTTTTGATGTTTTAAATCTCTATAAGCCCTTTCCCGGTTATTGTCAAAATGAAAATCAAAATCATCGTTCTTTTTTAATTTTTTTACTACTTCGTCGCCTAATTGCAGCTTTTCTCCGGAAAAATCGGCGCCTTTATCGCGATTTACTACGACGACGGGAAGTCGTTCCAAATGTCCATAGGGGTCCCAAAACGCCCATAAATAAATTCCTGCATAAAGGATCGGGATAAATAAAATGGCAAAAATCGGGATCAACAAATTTTTTCGATCTCGGAAAATCTCTTTTAACTCAGCCACAATCAATAAACGGTTCACGACAATCCCCCTTCCCAATTTTTCATTTTTCATTTCATCATCACCGAGAAAAAGAGAAAGATTTTCCTATTTGGACAGTCCTTGAAAAAAATACAAGTCAAACAATCGAGCGATTTCATCTTTTTCAAGGGGGTCATGATCCCTCTCCCAATCAAAAATAAGCGAAATATACGTTTTTAGAATGACAAAAGCTGTCACTTCAGGATTGCAATTCTTAATTTCTCCGTGTTTTATTCCCATTTCGATTTTATCTCGGATGTAATCTAAAATGGAACGTTCGATTTTATCCATCACCTCTAAAACGACCGGTGTCCCCATTTCTCTCGCCTCTTGAAAGAGCTTGATGGTGAGTTGATGTTTTCTCCGAAAATCGAGCACCTGATACAAAGCACGATGAACTTTTTCAACGAATGAATCTTCTTCATCAAATGATTGTTCTGCCGCTTCTTTCATTTCTGCAATTAATGAAGAAACAATTTCGTGAAATAAGTCTTCTTTATTTTTAAAAAAATTATAAATAGTCCCTTTTCCAACATTCGCAAGCTTTGCTACTTGATCCATCGTAGTGGCCTTGTATCCAAATAATGAAAACGACTTGGCCGCCGCATCCAGAATCTGCTTTTTTCGATCGACAGACACTTTATCACCTCGCAAAATGACCAAAATAATAATTTAGTCATTTAGTTTTAACGAAAAATACTATATCACACTTGATCATTCTTTGCAATGATATCGATACGTCAAAATACTGCTTTTTTCCAAATTTTTTCATCAAGAAGACAAAAAAATAGACCGCCAATCAGCGGCCTATTTCCCATTCATCCCTAAAAAAGCCAATACTTTTTCCACAGCTTCTTCGCCTTGGTCGATGCAATCCGGAACACCGAGTCCCTCATACGAGCTTCCTGCCAAAAAAAGACCCGGCAATTCCTTTTGCGTACTTTGCTTAATCTTTTCCATCCGTTCTATATGTCCTACCGCATATTGCGGCATGGCGTTTTTCCAACGGGTGACAATCGTGAAATCCGGTTTCATGGAAATATTCATCGTCTTATTTAAATCTTCCAATACAATTTTTTCAAGTTCCGAATCTGATAAGTCCACTACCGTTTCGTCACCGGCACGCCCTACATAGCAGCGCAGCAATACTTTTCCCTTTGGAGTCGTGTGAGGCCATTTTTTATGAGTCCACGTACAGGCCGTAATAGTGAAATCGCTGTTTCTCGATACCACAAATCCTGTTCCGTCTATGTCTTGTTCAATCGCTTCCGAGGGGAAAGCCATCGCGATGGTTGCGACCGAAGTGGATTTCATATCTTTCAATGGAGAATAGAAATCGTATTGTGGAAGCATATCCGGAACAACTCCATGAGGTGTGGCAAGAACTACGCTATCTGTGCGAAGTGCTTCACCGTTATGCAAAAGCAAACGATATTGGTCTTCCTCTTTTTCAATTTTCACCACACGTGTTCCTTTTAACACTGAACTTTTTATCAACTGACTTTCTACAGCTTCCACTAACGTTTCCAATCCGTGACGGAAAGTGAGAAATCCGCCTTTTTTTTGCCCGCCCGCTGGCTTTTGGGAGGAGTTTGGCGTCGTTTTTTTCATTCCTAAGATTAAACTGCGATATTTTTGTTCTATTGTGTAAAATTGTGGAAAAGTAGCCATTAAACTCATTTGGTCGATATCCCCTGCATAAATTCCGGATAAAAGGGGTTCAACCAAATTTTCCACCACTTCATCCCCGAATCTCCTTCTAAGAAATGGTCCCAAAGCTTGATCTTTTTGCGGTTTGGAACGAGGCAAAAGAAAATCGAAAGCGGCTCTTAGTTTGCCGGTAAAAGAGAATAATCCGGTTACAACAAAAGGGAATACTTGTGTTGGAATTCCCATAACAGAACCGCCGGGAATGGGATAAAGCCTTTCATTTACTAGCACATAAGATTGACCGGTCGCATTGCTGACCAATTGATCCGCAATCCCCACATTTTCTGCCAGTCTAGTTGCACTTTTTTTTCGAGCCAGATAAGAATCAGGCCCTCTTTCAATTACAAATCCATCTTTGCGGATCGTTTGGATTTTTCCTCCGAGTCTAGGGGAGGATTCAATTAATGTGACTTCCAATGGAAGTTTTTTTTCTTGAGCCGCTTTTTGCAAATAATAAGCGGCTGTTAATCCAGTAATTCCTCCGCCTATGACCGCCACTTTTTTTGATTCACTCACCATACATCGCCTTCTTCTAAAACTTCTTATTTATTTATGTGTTTTAAAACAACCGTTGCTAAAGCATCAATAAATTCCGGCTTTGCATTAGGCATTTCCGGCCGATAATAGGAAGCACCAATCTCTTGTGTGACTACTTTACATTCATAATCGTTGTCATATAATACTTCCAAATGATCGGCAACAAAACCGACTGGCACATAGATATACGCTTTATATCCTTTTTTCTGATGCAAATCTCTTGTCAAATCTTGGACATCCGGTCCAAGCCATGGTTCAGGGGTATTTCCGGCACTTTGCCATCCGATGGCATAATCTTTGACCCCCACCTTATCAGCGATCAATTGAGCTGTTTCTTTCAGTTGTTCTGGATAAGGATCGTTAAATTGCAATATTTTTTCTGGAAGACTGTGAGCAGAAAAAATCAGGACAGAAGATTTGCGCTCCTCATCCGGCATTTGTTCGTAAACTTTTTTGATTTGATTCACCCAGTAATCGATGAATTTCGGCTCACGATACCAACTTTCAATCGAGCTGATCCTTGGTCCGCCAAGCTTTTCTGCCTCCGATTTTGCCCTTTCGTTATACGATTTCACGCTGAAAGAAGAGAAATGCGGAGCAAGTACAATCGAAACGGCTTCTTCTATACCGTCTTCATGCATTTGCTTTACGGCATCTTCAATAAATGGTTCGATATGCTTCAACCCAATATATAATCGAAATTCCAATTGATCTTGAAGTTCATTTAATCGAGCCGTTAGTTTTTCAGCTTGTTCATTCGTAATTTTTGCAAGCGGGGAAATTCCCCCAATCGCCTTATAACGTCTTCTTAAATCCTCCAGCATATCCTCCGATGGTTTTCTTCCATGTCGAATATGCGTATAATACCGTTCAATATCCTCTTCATTGTTTGGAGTGCCGTATGCCATAACAAGTAATCCTATCTTTTTCCTTTCCATAAGAGCCACCTCAATTAATTATTTTGTCAAAATGAAAGGAAATTTACAAAAAATAAGTTTCTTTTATTTTTAAACTCTTTTTGAACTGTAATCATGAATAAATTCGGTTAGCTTTTTCAAAGTATCCGGCTGGACTTCAGGAAAAACTCCATGACCAAGATTGAAAATGAATCCCGGTGTTTCCAAACCTTGATCCAAAATCCGTTTCACTTTTTCTTCGATCACTTTCCAAGGAGCAAGCAGCACTGCCGGGTCTAAATTGCCTTGAAGCGATTTTGTCACTCCCAATTCTCTTGCTTTGCGAATCTCCATTCTCCAATCAAGACCAATGACGTCTAAAGGAAGGTCGTTCCATTCTTTTACTAAATGAGTTGCACCAACTCCGAACATGATAAGCGGAACATGCTCATTTTTTAGTTCACTAAAAATTTTTTGCATAGCTGGCTTCACGTATACACGGTAATCTTCTTCATTGACAGCTCCTACCCAAGAATCAAAGATTTGAACGGCGCTTACTCCCGCATTGATCTGCGCCCGAACATAAGCGATAGTCATATCGGCCAGCTTGTCCATCAAAGCGTGCCAAGCGACAGGTTCCGCATACATAAACGCTTTAGTTTTGTTGTAATGTTTGGATGGACCTCCTTCAATCATATAACTGGCCAACGTAAAAGGTGCACCGGCGAATCCGATCAATGGAACCGTCAGCTGCTCTTTCGTTAAAATTCGAATGGTTTCCAGTACATATGGCACATCCTGTTCCGGATGGATTTGGCCAAGTTTTTCCACATCCGCAAGAGAACGAATCGGATTGTCAATAACCGGACCTACTCCCGATCGAATGTCTACTTTCACTCCAATCGCCGGCAGAGGCGACATAATATCTTTATAAAGGATGGCTGCATCCACATTGTATTGTTCAACAGGCAATCTTGTCACATAGGCGCATAATTCCGGTTGATGTGTAATTTCAAACAATGAATATTTTTCTTTTAATGCCCGATACTCAGGCTGCGAACGGCCCGCTTGCCTCATATACCAAACCGGCACATAGTCTGTCGGCTCTCCTTTAGCAGCCTTGATTAAAGTATCATTTACCATTCTCATGTATTTATCTTCCACCTTTCATATGAGTAAAGTCGTATTCAAAATGAAAAAAGGTATGAATGATTTTCAAGAGAAATCACATTTTTACATTTAAATAAATATAGGTCGTTGCAACCGGCGATCCTTCATTCTCACGATCTATTACATGCTTTACACTATAGTGCTTTTTGAGTAAATTGTATAGGCAAGCGAGTGAAATGTCATAAAACCGCCGATTTTGTTTATAATGTTTCATTGAACTCACAGTATGGAAATTTTAAACTAAATATTGGAAAGTTCATAAAAGCAGATAGCCCTTTTATTCTGATACATGGGCAAAATGCCAATGAGAACGATGGACTAAAGGCGGATTCCATGTCCTTTCCAATTGCGCAGTTCACAAAAGTCCTTTTCAAAAAAGAAAATGGGGTGAAAAGATGAATATTTACATGACCACCGGGACGTTCGATTATTTACAAACGATTCTCCAAAAATATGAACACGAAACGATGATCCTTATGGAAAACGAAGAAAGCGCTTTACTCCTTCACGAAACCGAGAAAAAATCCGTATTCCAATCCCCCAGATCGTATGAAGTGATTGATTCATCTGGCCTTTTAGACAAAAAAAGCGGCTTTTTTGTCATGAACCATATTCCCGTTACGGATGAAGGCCGCCCTGTTTTTGAATACCGATTCAAAAACAGATCGGGCAATCTTGAAAAAATGCCGGGCTATAAAGCCTTTAGACTCCTTCGCCCTTTGAAATCAGATACATATATTGTATTGACTTGCTGGAAAGACGAACAGTCTTTTCAAAACTGGAAAAAATCCCAAGAGTTCGAAAAAGCCCACTCTAAACAAGAAACTGAAAAAGAACCAAAGAGTAAAATCACTATTTTCCCTCGTCCTTCTTACGTCAAAACCTATTTAATACCGAAAGAAGAACAATCGTAATCCACGTCGTGATGGTCGCTACAACTAAACTTTTTACTGCAGTCTTAGATCAAGCTCCAAAGTGATTATTTAAACTACGCTGTCGGGCTGCTAAAATTTCACATTTCCAAGGAAATAACGTCTCTCTTTTTTCTTTCAATTGTTTCTTCATTCGACGCTCCTTTCATTCACAACTTCTAAGGATGATTCATACTTTGAAACAAAATAGTGTGATAAACGCCTAGCGAAGTCTGTGAATAAAGGAGTAGATACAACATGCCAATCGACTTAACGTTGATTCATTGGGTGTACGTTCTTTTTATCGCACTCGTGATCCTTTTTATGATTCTCCGCAAAGATACGACGATCTTATGTATTATCGGCATCTTTTTCATCGCTTTTACAGCTACCGGATCAGTCACCGCGTCGATCATCAGTATATTTACCAGTTTCGTATACGCAATCTCGGAGCTGTTGCCGACCATTCTCATCATTTCCATGATTGTCGCCATGAGCAACAGCTTAATGAAAACTGGAATCAACGAAGTCATCATTGCTCCATTTACAAAATTCATCCGTTCTCCTGACACAGGATTCTGGATCATCGGATTACTAATGTTGTTAATTTCCTGGTTTTTTTGGCCGACACCGGCAGTTGCTTTATTAGGAGCTGTACTTGTTCCAGTTGCGATACGAGCAGGGTTGCCTGCCATCGGCGCGGCAATGGCCATGAATTTATTCGGCCATGGAATCGCCCTTTCCAGCGATTTCGTCATTCAGGCAGCTCCTAAATTAACGGCCGACGCAGCAGGAATTGCCGTCCAAGATGTGATTCATGCCAGCCTCCCTCTCGTAGCCGTTATGGGAATCTCCACCACACTAGTGGCTTTCATTCAGCTAAAAATCGATATGAAAAAAGGAAAGCTTTCGAGCAGCAGCCTCGTTTCCACCAACCGTCAAGAGAATAAAATTGACACCTCCCTTTCCTTCAGAACAAAGCAAATATTTACGATCCTGATACCACTCTTTTTTGCCATTGATATATTTTTCCTGTTTTTTTATCACTTACAAGGCGGAGACGCAACAGCACTTATCGGGGGAACCGCCATTATTATTCTCTTCCTGATCGCGTTGATCAGCTATAAAGGGAAAGGGTTAGAAAAAACCACCCTTTTTTTAATGGAAGGATTCCAATTTGGTTTTAAAGTATTCTCACCTGTTATTCCCATTGCCGCTTTCTTTTATCTAGGCGATGCCGGTTTTTCGAAAATAATCGGCGACTACCTTCCTCATACATCCAATGGCATTGTCAACGACCTTGGCGCTTCTCTCGCTTCCCTTGTCCCCTTGACGAAAGAAATGGGGGCCGTGACTATGACCGTCATCGGGGCCATTACCGGCCTAGATGGTTCAGGATTCTCCGGCATTTCTCTTGCCGGATCAATCGCTAAAATTTTTTCCCACTCTCTGTCAGGCGGAACAGCCGTATTAACGGCTCTCGGCCAAGTAGCAGCGATTTGGGTTGGAGGAGGCACTTTAATTCCTTGGGCTTTGATTCCTGCCGCAGCCATATGCGATGTCGATCCTTTTGAACTGGCACGAAGAAATTTAATTCCAGTATGCTTCGGCCTCTTGGTGACAACCATTGTCGCAGTATTCCTATTATGATTTTCAGCAGACGGCATACCCTTAAGCTATGACCGCCATCTAAGAAGCAGTATCCACAAAAAAACATTGCTACATCACGAATGAATTCCCTTTTTTCAAGTACTTACGAAATCTAAACCAGATGCCAGAAAACGGTCTTACAAGTTTTCCATTTTAGCTAGCTTGCGGGGAGTGTATATTTCGGTAAACAAAAAGACGAATAAGACGGCTGCTCCAAGTATGATTCCACTTTCAAACCATGAACGAAAAACCGCCGCCCCCGCAAACAAAAAGGCCTGCAATCCAAGACACTGCCTCAAAAGCAGCATAAAAGCTGTTTTTTTTCTTTCTTTCGAAACAGGATACAACATCATCCAAATTTTTTCATCGTGGTGACGGATCAGAGGAAAAAGCTGGAATCCTGTTAAATAAATAAACAAGAGCGCCATGATGACTTTGAATAGTAATGAATGGCTAAAACTGATCAAAAGAAAACCAATGAGCGTCAAGCGAACAAACAATCCAATGTATTCATTTACACGAATAAAAGTGCGTGACAACAAATACGTATAAACATGATGGGGGCCATATGGAATCTTTTTAAACAGAAAGTCCAGCCATTTTCTTCTTTTTACGTCTCCTTGCAGATTAGGGACCGTCGTAAACAAGTTGGCAAAGCGATAAAAAGCCATCATTCTTTTTTCTTCTAGTTCCACAAGCATTTCCCATTTTAAAATATGCTGCCTGCTCTTGTTTTGAATAACGCCGGCATAAACGATCAAAAGAAACGCTCCAATGACGAAAAGAAGCCAGTTTGTCCGGTTGAACAGCGGATATAAAAAGACTGCATTGAGAACAAAACGAACGATCAGATCAACAAGACGTATATTTTTCTCTTGAAACTTCTGCACATTCCAACGGACAAACAAATTCCAAAACTTCAAAATGAATAAGATCACAAGCCACAAAAAGAACGATGCATAGCTGACTCCTTTGACTTTTACATACATGGGCATTAAAGCAGCAAGAAATAAAATCAGCCAATAACTTTGAAAGACAAAACTAGATACAATGGCTTTTTGAAAATAGCCTTTTAATCGTTCCTCCATCGGAAGCAGAAAGACGATATCCGCTCGCATTAAGTACGTGTAAATCGGAGACCACGCCAGAATAGCCCCCAATAACAGCGCCATGATAAACGGGGCTGGAAAATGAGGATCCAACGTTTTTACCCATTGACTGTAATAGTAGACACCGGCTCCGACCCCAAAAATCAGCACAAATAGCAGATGATCATTGAATATATAGCGCAAATATTTGCGCATCTCGGATAAATAGCCGTTTAATCGCTCTTTCCATAATTGCTGAACAGTTTTCATTTTTCTTCTTCCTTTGTCAGTTGAATATAGAGATCATCGAGAGAAGCTCCCTGCATGCCAAACTGTTCCTGCAAGTCCTGAATGGTTCCTTTTGCGCGGATTTCCCCGTTATGTAATATGATAAACGAATCGCAATACTTTTCGGCTGTTGCTAAAATATGAGTGGACATTAATATGCCCGCCCCTCGTTTCTTCATTTTTTCCATCCACTCCAATAACGATTGAATTCCGAGCGGATCAAGCCCTAAAAACGGTTCGTCAATAATATATAAATGAGGTTCCGTTAAAAAGGCGCTCATAATCATTACTTTCTGTTTCATTCCTTTGGAAAAATGAGCAGGAAACCAATGAAGCTTTTTTTGCATTCGAAATTCCTTTAAAAGCGGATCTATCCTCTCTTTGTATTCTTGTGCCGTTAATCCGTAAGCCATCGCTGTCATTTTCAAATGCTCTTCCAACGTTAATTCTTCATACAACACCGGCATTTCCGGTATATAAGAAAACTGTCTGCGATATTGCTCCGGGCTGTCTTTCAAAGATAGTCCATTGATGGTAATCTCTCCTTGCCTCGGTTCCATTAAGCCGATAATATGCTTAATAATCGTACTTTTTCCGGCGCCGTTTAAACCAATCAAACCAACGATTTCATTTTTTTCAATAGAAAAAGACACATCTTTTAACACAGGCTTTCTTGTATAACCGCCAGTCAATTGGTCGACTTTCAATAGCGACATTCTTCCACATCCTTTCTGTTTTTGATTGCCCAAAAATTCGTTTGAAAACTCTCCATCCTCCTCCAATAGAAGAAAATTTGTGTTCCATTCATTTCGTTATGGTGACATTCAGATCACTTTAAAGAAGACACACTTATTAAACCATTTAACAAAAACATGCAGTATTTTGTTTCTAAGTTCATCTTATTTTAACAAACATTTTCGCAAAAACAGCTATTTTAAGTCTACCCACAACTATTTTAGACTTGATAAATGATTCTTGACAATTTTTCAGACAAAATTTCATCACTTGTATGTATGAAGAAAAAATTTCTGTGCATTCTAATATTCGAAGGGGTCAACCAAATAGTAAAACGGGGTGGTTGTGAAAGACCAGTACCGCATTTTCCTATCTTATGGTCAATTGATTCGCCTTCAATAAAATGAGGTGATTACGGCAGACAGTAAAGTCGCACGATCCACAAACTCCAATGCAAATAAGTATGAAAGACCATAAAGTCTTCATTCACGAATTTGCCAAAAACGGGTTTGTGTTAGATCTAAACAGTGTCAAAGCAAGAAACATTCCAGCAAGGGGATGATTAGCTTGAACACGAAAAACGACTTTTGCACTGCAGATCAGCAATGACCAATCCCCTTCAAGGGACAGGATGCATATGCATCCTGTCTTCTTTTATGTCCTCAACATAAAAATCATCCATTTGAACCATATCAGATCAGAAAATAAAACAGTCATGATCTTACGTTTAAAACATTCCGCTCCACTCCGCTTTGAGCCATTCTTTTATAGAAAATGCTTTGGAGTTGGCACTAAAAGAAAAGGTTCTTTTAATGATTCAAGATGGTTTTCTAAACTGCGCTGCTTTTTATTGGCGGCAAAATATCCCCTCAGTCCAAAGCTAACCGGAGCATTTTTCATGGCTCCCATTTCGAATGCATGCTTCCCTATTTAGATCCCCCAGCTTTTATGATAAAATACATTCAAATCCATACCATTTCATCGAAAGAATCTAAAAATGCCAGTGATTTTTTGACTCGACGTGTGTCCATAAGATTTGATCCATTCTGCAAAGAGCCGCATACATGCCATTTATCATGAAATGAAAGAAAGGATGAGTGAATATGAGCGATTGTATTTTTTGTAAAATTATGAACGGAGAAATCCCGTCAGCAAAAGTGTATGAAGATGAAAATGTATTTGCTTTCTTGGATATCAGCCAAGTAACAAAAGGGCATACACTGGTCATACCAAAAATACATAAAAAGAATCTCTTTGAGCTAACTCCAGAAATTGCTGGATCGCTTTTCCAAGCTGTGCCCAAAATAGCGAATGCTATTCAAGAAGCCTATCAACCGATCGGGCTAAATTTATTAAACAATAATGGAGAAGCGGCCGGACAATCAGTCTTTCATTTCCACATCCATTTGCTTCCTCGTTACGGAAAAGGAGATGGATTCGGGGCTGTATGGAAATCGCATCAAAACGACTATACTTTCGACGAACTTCAAGACATCGCATCGACCATTCATCAGCATATAAAATAACATATGAAACGAGAATTCTTATTTGAGAGCAAAGCAAAGAATTTGTGGTAAAATGAATTCGAACCACTAAAAATCGAGTTTTAGTGTAGAGTAGTTTAGCAGAGGAGAGAAGAGAATTGAATACGAAAACACTTGTCAGTTTAGCCATTTTAGTGGGTATGGGAGCAGTTCTTCATGCAATCATCCCTGCTTTTTTCTTAGGCATGAAGCCAGATATGATGCTTACGATGATGTTTCTCGGCATTCTATTATTTTCAAACGCCAAAAATGTTTTGCTGATTGGTTTAGCTACGGGAGTCATTTCCGGATTGACCACGGCATTTCCCGGAGGATTCCTTCCGAATCTAATCGATAAACCGGTTACGGCGTTCATTTTTTACGGATTGCTTGCCCTTACGGCAAAGTACAGCAAAAACACACTCGGAGCAGCCATATTGACGGCTGTCGGCACTATTGTCTCCGGAACAGTCTTTTTGACTTCAGCCTTTTTGATTGTCGGTCTGCCTGGACCATTTACCGCTTTATTCGGAACTGTTGTTCTGCCTGCCATGGCCTTAAATGCCGTTGCCATGTTTATTATTTATCCTATTGCACAATCGATTATGAAACGCTCAAACGTTGGGCATCAAGCTTAAAAGCATCGATTTAATGAATAATGCCTGGCCACTTCCTAACCTGCCGTCATGCTTCTAAGGTTACGAACGCGGCCCGGCTTTTTTGTGCTTTATGGCCGAACAACCATATTCGATCCAGTCTCCAGCCACCATCGTTTTTCCCTCACTATCCCCTGTTTACCTATTCTTTTCATGTTACATAAAGGAGAATGATGATCACAAATACGAAAACAGTTCCGACTCCAAGTGCGCTCACACGTTTTTTCACCATCTTTTTCGGGGGATATATACCCGGCCTGGACAATAATAGAAGCGAGCGACACAGACCAAGAAACAAAAGAAAATCGAGAATAACCGCAAAGAACAAAACCCCTCTCATGTAAATTCCTCCTTCACCAGCCCGATGACTGATCTTCCGGACATAGAATGTTGATTTTCTTCAAAAGAAGTCTGTATACTCTTCTTAAGGGATTCGAATTTAATGAATATTCTATCCTATTCAACTGCAACTGAAGATATGAGATGAGAGACTTCCAATCTCCAAATGCGAAATATCAGCCAGAGGTGAATGATTATGAAACGATCGAATTGGTTGGCGGGCTTTTTAGTCGGAGGGGTTGCAGGCGCCATTACAACGCTCCTTACCACTCCTTCTTCCGGAAAAGACGTCAAAAAAAATATGTTAAAAACAAAGGATTTTATGAAAGAAACAGCGAAGGAATTCATAAGCAATACCGAACAGGTAAAACAAGCGGTCACTCATTTTATACAAGAAGGAAAAACGGCTTTCCCTCAGATCTCTAAAGAAATAAAAGAAAGCATCGAATTATGGCAAAAAAGCATTCAACCAAATAAAAAGGCAATTGAAGAAGGAATTCACAACGTCCAAATTTCGATCCAAAACCTGGAGGAGACAACGAAAAAGAATTGATAACACCCAAATCCTCATAGAATCCATTCTCCAAGCGTGAAGTATACAGGGCTTTTTGACTAGCACTTGTCGTCCTTATGGCAGGTGAAGCGTAAGCCCTGCCACATTCGGAATACATCATAAGTTTTTTCAGGAAAACAAGGTATTTTCTTATAACAGCATGCGAAACTTATGAAAGTGGACAATCTTGTTTATTGGATTGTCCACTTTTTTGAAAATTTAGTAAATTTATATCTTTATTAATTTTTATTTTATTGGCATAATATTGTTAGAGAATACTTTCAGAAAAATCTGTTCAATTTTAAAAAGAAGGTGATAGAAAGTGAAAAAACAAGAAGTTTCCATACATGAGGTAATGCTATTTTCCCAAAGAGTAGCACAGTTAAGCAAGGCCCTTTGGAAAGCGGTTGAAAAAGATTGGCAGCAATGGATCAAACCGTATAACCTTAACATTAATGAACACCATATCTTATGGATCGCCTATCATTTAAAAGGAGCCTCTATTTCTGATATCGCTAAGTTTGGCGTCATGCACGTTTCCACTGCCTTTAACTTTTCAAAGAAACTAGAAGAACAAGGCTATTTAAAATTTTCCAAGAAAGAATCGGACAAGCGAAATACGTATGTTGAGTTGACAAACGAAGGGGAAACGATCCTCCATGATCTGATGGAAAAATTTAATCCGGAAGCCAATTCCGTCGTGCAAGCGGCACTACCCCTAAATAAACTGTTTGGTAAATTTCCTGATTTTTTAGAACTCAGTGTGATCATTAAAAATTTGTACGGGGACGATTTCATGGAAATTATCGAAACCTCCCTTCAAAACATAGACGAAAACTTTCAGAAGGAAGATACCTTCATTTCCACGAACGAACCCAGCGAAAAAATAACGAGTTAGTTGGAAAGATTTTTGTACAGCTGAATCATTAATTCTTTATAGAGCCCTTGTTTTATGCATGCTGCGATGACCTCTTTACAATCCAACTTGGAATGAAGCCTTTTTTCAAATTCTTGAAAAAGCGGAACATGAAAAACAAATCCGTCCGCTTTTTGCTCTTGATATTTCTTGTTCAACTCCTCACAAAGTTCGAAAAATTCGGCCGTTTCCTCTTTTGTGAGCCGATTTTTTATAATCAGCCAATCAAATTCATGTCGGTTCTTATCGACCATCTGAATCAACAGTTGTTGATGGTATTCCAGCATTTCCAATCGTTTTATAATATCCTCCATGTCATTTCACCATACCACAAATAGACGCTCTATTTCGAACAGTCAATCATACTTACCGGGCCATTCAATATTATCTTACAGTAAAACTTGAATTTAAGCTATTCCAAAAGACAAGATGAACGGTATGTTTGGTGCTTTTAAAAGAACGCTGATCCAAAAAAGCTTGCTCAACGGCCATCCAAATCATTTATTTTCTATTGATTTTTTGCTTATTTCGTCGTAAAGTATGGTAGCATCCTTTTCGCAATCATTTTTAGGTTTATTGATCCGTTTTCACATCTGACATAACAAAAATTTCTATTTATTGAAAATTTCGTTTAATTCCTCGGTATACAAAACCATTTTCATTCGAAATCATGCACATGAATTAGCCTCAACATGCCTAATCGTTATCTTTTTAATTGTGAGGTGCCTAAATATTCTATTTATCACCCTGATGAATAAGGTTATGAAAAAGGAGGGAGCATCATGTCAGTAATCTTCGTGTTCATATTATTTTCTATTTTCATTTTATACAATATCAATAGACTTACCAACACGCTATGTATGCAAAAAGACATACCGGAAGATCGCCAGCCGAAAGTGTTTAGAACGATTAACATTTTAATTACTATTCTGCTCATTTCTTCTTATATCGAAATTCTCTATACATAAGTGGAAATCAAGCCAGGCATCGCCTGGCTTTTATTCCAATATCTAGTAAATCCAAGATGCACCGATGATAATAAGCAAAATGAACAACACAACGACAAGTGCGAATCCTCCGCCATATGCTCCAGACATATCCGAGTTCCTCCTTTATTTTCACATTTTTCATTTGTTAATATAGCCATGCTGCACCAACAATGATGAGAAGGATGAAGAGCACCACAATTAATGCAAACCCTCCGCCATAAGCTGCACCCAATACCGATCACCTCCTTACACATTGGTCTATATCATACTATTCATTTGTTTTATTTTTGGTTTAGGCCTTTTTCCCGCTTGAAGACGACTGTATAGGTCATCAGATGATTAAACCTGATTAGAAAGGATTTAACAAAATGGCTTCGACAACAGAAGTTTCCATACATTCTTGTTTTCTGCCAAATTCTAATCCGGATTTTTCAACTGACTAACCCTATTAGGATCTACTCTTTCAGCGGAAAGCTTTTCATTCCCGCCATACCTCCTTTTCTGTTATTTGTATCGTATGTAACCCGGTATATTTTGACTGAAGCAAACGCCTATTTTCTTGTCGGTCATAAAAAAGAAAAACTTTGGTAATTCCGCATAATTGTGATATAGTATGTCTATGTGGATAAAGAATATAAAAATGAAATTAAGTGTAGGAGTTGTTGAACGAATGAAAAAATGGATTCTCTCTTTGTCGTTGGCAGCCGGGATGATTGTTCTTGCTGCATGCGGAAACGGCGGAGATGATACCGTTGTAAAAACGAATGAAGGAAATATTACAAAAGAAGATCTGTACAACGCCATGAAAGAAAAATATCCTCAACAAACACAACAAGCGTTGCAAGAATTGGTGTACAAAAAAGTTTTATCTGAAAAATATAAAGTTTCGGATAAAGAGCTGAATGACGAGCTTCAAAAAACAAAAGACCAACTTGGTTCACAATATGAAGCGTTCCTCGCCCAATATGGCATGGACGAAAAGGGATTTAAAGACTACTTAAAATTGGAACTATTAGAGCAAAAAGCGGCAACGGCCGATATTAAAATCAGCGATCAAGAATTGAAAAATTATTATAAAAAATGGCAGCCGGAAATCAAAGTCCGCCATATATTAGTCGATGATGAAAAAACGGCAAATGAAATAAAAGCGCAGCTGGATAAAGGGGCCAAATTCGAGGATCTTGCCAAAAAATACTCCAAAGACACAGCTTCCGCCAACAATGGAGGAGATTTAGGATGGATCGATTACCAAGGCCGCAAGCAATTTGTTCCTGAATTCACTAAAGCGCTTGATACTTTGAAAGTCAAAGAAATAAGCAAACCGATTAAAACAGAATACGGCTACCATATTATCCAAATTACAGATAAGAAAAAGAAAAAACCGTTTAACGAAGTAAAAGATCAATTGAAAGAAGAACTGAAACTCTCGAAAGTCGATCAAACTAAGATGCAGAAAAAACTTAATGAAGTGCTGAAAGATGCTAATGTAAAAGTCGAAGACAAAGACTTTAACGGTTTGTTTTCCGAAGCAACCTCCAATAAATAATAATGTGAAATAATAATGTGTGCTGCTTTTTTGAAACGGAACGCCTTTCGTTTCAGAAAGGCAGCATTTTTTTGAAAGCGAACAAGTGCAGCATGCCTTTTCTTCTTCTCGCAATCAATTTTTCATTCGCCTTTTTTCCACGATTCGGACTAGCCATATAAAAAGGCGCTCCAAAAGAAGAATTCTTTTGAAGCGCCTTTTACGTTTATGCTCCTTGTTGTTCCTGATCTTGTTTCTGTTTCTTTTTTTTCTCTTCTTGCATCCTCTTTATAAATACTTCGCCTTCTTTTTCGATCCATTCCTGGTCTGCCTTCCGATCTTCTCTCGCCGTTTTAATCACCATAAATGCACTAATAAATATTCCTGCCACAACGAAATACATCCAAAACGGTACCGTCATTTTCCACCTCTCCTAACTTGTCCGCATTTACTAAATCTTATGAAACGGGATCTCTACCTATTCCTATATTTTTTCAATGATCCTCTGTCACCGCCAACTAGACGCCATTTAAACTAAGGTCTCCCGCGAGCGTTGTGACAAAAAAATATTAGAATAGAACGTGGAAAAGGAGAGTCGGCCCTTTTCCACTTTCAAAAGAAATTCTTCCCTAAATAAAAAAGACCTCTAAAAAGAGGTCGTTTCACGCTGAAATTGGATGAAATTCGAACGTACTGATTAAAACTTTGGCTTATAAAAAGAGCGGTTATCCATAGCGAAAATTCGCTCGGAAAATTCTCCCGGTTTCGTTTTTTCTAAAGCTCGATCCAGCATATTCATCTTCGCATCAATATTATCAATGTAATGAAGAATTTCCGCTTCTTTGATTAACGGCGGCTTCGGGCTCCCCCATTCCGGCTTTCCGTGGTGGCTTAAAACAATATGCTGGAGAATAAACACCTCTTCTCCTTCGATGCCCAGCTCTTCGGCCGCCTTGGCAATTTCATTGATCATGATCGTGATATGCCCCAACAAATTTCCTTCAGCCGTATAGGTAGTCGCAACGGGGCCCGACAACTCAATGACTTTGCCCAGATCATGAAGAATCACACCGGCATAGAGCAAATCCCGATTTAAAGAAGGATATAAATCCGCAATGGCCTTTGCCAGTTTTAACATGGAAACGACATGATAAGCTAATCCGGATACAAATTCATGATGGTTTTTAGTAGCTGCCGGATATTGATAAAAAGGCTCAGAATATTTTTTCAGCAAGTAACGAGTGATCCTTTGGATATTAGGATTTTTCAATTCAAAAATAAACTGAGTGATGATTTCTGCCATCTCATCCGAATGCATCGGGGCGGACATAACAAAGTCTTGAATTTTGACTCCTTCATTTTCGGAGACCGGTCGGATTTGCCGAATTCTTAGTTGATTTCGCCCGCGGTAATTTTGAATATCTCCGAGCACTTTTACAATCGTTTCCGCCCGATATTGTTTTTCATCCTGTTCTGTCGCATCCCATAGTTTCGCTTCAATTTCACCGCTTTTGTCTTGAAGAATCAGGTTTAAATACGGTTTTCCATTGACGGCTGTGCTTTTCGTCATGGATTTAATCAATAAATAACAATCGACAGACTGTCCTGCCTCATAATGGATAATTCCCTGAACCATTCAGTTTTTCCTCCTGTACACCGGCAATGGATTTAATCGACACCATTATATCACATAAACAGTATTTGATTATTCATCCTGCAGGAAGCGAATGTAAAAGAAAACTCATAGGCAGCCATTCGTTCAAAAACGGTTCTCAAATATTTTTTAAAACTTTATATAAAAACTCCGTTTCACCCAATCGGCAAACAAATATATGGATAGGCAGACGGCGATTCTGCCTCCAGCTCATTTATTTTGATCATTTTGTTACGTTCGCCCGGTCAGGTTCTTCTAAATGAATAATAGAAGTTTCCGGAAAATACATTTTAACATGTTGATGGCATGTAAAAATCAATATTTGTGTATGGCGGCTAACCTCTTTTAATACTTCTGCCACTGCGGCCATTCGTTTATGGTCAAAATGGACAAAGGCGTCATCAATGATGAGCGGAAATGGATATTCTTCCTGCAAGACGGAAGCGAGAGCAAGGCGAAGGGACACATACACCTGTTCACCGGTGGCCTGGCTTAATTCTTGCGGTTCAAAAAACATCCCATCTTTTCGTTTTACATAAAACTTTCCTTCTTCATTCGTATAAAGGTGAATATACCGTCCATTTGTCAACATGCTTAAAAGTTCTTCTGCTTTTTGCAAAGCAAGTGGAAGTTTTTGATCTTTAAAATGCTTCACCGTTTTAGCAAAGATATGTTTTGCAATCGCTAGCTGCGCCCATTTTTTTGCTTTTTCGTTTACCACCGACCGCTGAAGATGGAAAAGATGAAGCCGTTCTGCGTAAGTCCCGCCCTCTTCTAAAACCTTTTTCTCATACTCCCATTTCGCTAGATCTGCCTGTACTCTTTTTTTCTCCTGTCCTAGTTCTTTCAACTTTTCTTCGACCTCTAGTTTGGCTTTTTTCCATTTTGCGGGCTGATCGAGCGGAAATAGAAGGTCCGGGCTGTCAGGCACCTGACGATGAATGAGTTCTAAACGTTCTTTCAACTGTTCAAGTTTTTTCCATTGAGTCCCCTTTTTCCGAAAATCTTCTTCTGTTTCCACATTAGCGGCCGCAAACAGTTTCCGAACTTCCTTTTCGAATTCGGCTTTTTCCTTTATCATTGCCTGAAGCTCCTCTTTGTACTGCTCTGTTTGTTTGCTCGCTTCCTTTATTTGCAAGGCTTTTTCTTTATTTTTTTTCAACTGTTCTTTTAATTGAAACAGCGCATATTCTATATCGTGGTCCTGCAAACCAAGAGTCTTTGTCCATCGATGCAATTGATCTTTCCATCTTCGAATGGACTCTTCCATTTCTTTCATTCTTTCTTGGCATATTTTTTTCTGACGAATGATGTCTTTCATGCTTAAAAGCTTTTCAAACGATTCATCCAAAATATTCCATTCCATGTTTTCCGGAAAACAAAGCTTATGCTGAATTCTTTGAACTCTCAACAGGTTTTCGGAAAACTCCCGCTCCCATTCCTTTTTGTCCGAAATCAGCTTACTCTTTTGCTGCTCCAATTGTTCCAGTCTCATAATCGATTGCTTCCAGCGGTCCCGCAGCTCAGTTTGTTTTCGATATATGGCAGCTTCTTCTTTTGTCAGAAGATACCCCATTTCCTGAACTTCTTTCTTACGCTGATTGATTTCCTTTTTTAGCTCTTTTTCTTGTTCTTCCAAAAGATGATCCGGAGTTTTTTTCGTCCATAATAAAAAGGCAGCAACAAATCCAAAAAAAGGTGCTGAAAGCAGGAGCCACTCGTGTTGAATGACAAGCCACAGAGTTAAAACGATTGAAAAAACCAAAACGAAACCGGCGGCAAGAGGCTGTTTATTCCTCTTTTTTGCCTGTTTTTCTGTCTCGATTTTTTGTAATTGGTGTTCCAACCAACGAATTTCCTTTGCCAAAGATTCTTTTTCAGTGTTGTTTTCCGCTTTTTTTTGCAGCGTTCGAAATTCTTGCTCCGGCAATAACAGCTCCTCAATCTTCTCACATTCCTTTTCCGCCGTTTGAAGCTCGCTGCGGTTTGTTTGCAAAGCTTTTTCGATGTGCTCTTTTTGCGAAATGAGACGAATAAGCTTTTGAATTTCCTCCTTGATTCGTCGCTTCACATCCATACTCGTATCAATCTGATAGATTTCTTCGTCCGTCAAATGTTCAAAATGAAGATACGTCTTAAGCTCTTCCAATCGACTATTTAATTCTGAGATCTTTATTTGATCATTTTGCCAATCTTCCTGCCACTTTTTATACTCGGCACTTTGATTCACACTTGCCTCAATGGCCGCCTCTTCCTCCAACGATAAAAGGCCGTTTTGCCATTGCCGGATTTGCTTTTCTTTCCAATCGATCTTTTCTTGTAAAGCAGAAATCATCCCTTCTAAATGACGTAGCCGATCCAAATGCTTTTCAATCCGGGAAATGCCATCCACCGGAAATGCCACTTCTCCGATGGCTTTCATTTCTTCTTCCAACCGCTGTTTTTCCAAAAACAGCGGTCTAATGGTTTCTTCTCTTGCCAGTCTTTCCAAATATGCTTGACATTTCCCTTCTTCGACGGACAGCTTTGATAAACGCTGTTTTTGATTCTCGATTTCTGCTAAAACATGAAGATATTGGTCATTTTTCTTTTTCCCTTTTTTAACATCTGCCTCCAGTTCCTTCAAGGTCTGTAATTCTTTATTAATGACAGGATTTCGTCCGTTGGGCTTATAAAGCTTTTCCATTTCTTTCTGCAGTTTTTTCTCCAGCCGGTATAAGGAATCTGTCCCGACGGTTCCGGCGGAAAATAAAAAGCGGCCGATATCTTCCTCTTTTAATTGGTGAAGTTTTTGCAGACCATGGACGTCAAATGAAAAAATAGAACGGTAAAAGTTCTCATCCATTCCATTTAACAGTCGACGTAGAAGGTCTTCACCGCCTATCGTTCCATCGTCGAGCCTTACTGTCACCGAACTGGAGGACGTTCCTTTCACTCTTTCGATGACCGCTTTGCCCATATTCACGGTTTCAAGCGTCAATTTCCCACCATATTTGGAATGGGTTTTCGGTTCATAATTCTTTGCTTGTCTGGTAGGAAATCCGAATAAAACGGCATGGATAAACGCCATAATGGTCGATTTTCCCGCTTCATTTTCCCCGTAAATGAGCTGCAACGATTGCAAATCTTTTAAATGAAAATTTTCTAATTTTCCAAAGCCGTATATATGAAGATCAGAAATTCTCACCGCTTATTGCTCCTTCCTCTGCCAATCCTTCTTGAATCAAGCGTTTCGCTTCTTCTAACATTTCTTCTTTTTCATCCTCCGTCAGATCAGTTAAGAAGCGGGTCGTTTTATAATGAAAATAAAGAGAGGAAAGCGCCTCTTCCCAATCTTCTTTTGTTAAAGACGCCGTCTGCTTTTCAAATTCCCGATAAAAAGGATGATTTTCTTTGAATTTCAGAGGATGCTGCGGTTTGATAATAAACCGGTGTACCCAAACAAACGATTCATTCATACCTTCGCCGTCTTGCAGAGCTTCCAATAATTCTCCGCTCGTGATTTTATCTCTTATTTCTCGATTGGGCTCATTTTCCAACTGAATTTCCAACATGACACCTTGATTCGTTTGACGGTTATCCTCCATCATCTGCTTCAAACGCATGAAAAATGAATGAAAACTTTCCTCTTCCGAAAGCTTCATGACTTCTTTTTTCCATTGAATATCAGCCGTTTCAATAAATTCAAGGCGCGTTCCGGTTTGATCCAATTCAACGAGATAGCAGCCTTTCGCTCCAATTTCTTTTCGATGACGTCCTTGAATGTTCCCGGGATAGAGAATATAAGGATCTTTATGTAAAATCTTTGTTTGATGAATATGTCCAAGCGCCCAATAATCAAATTGTTTTTCCAGCAGATCATTGACTGAAAATGGGGCGTAAGGTTGATGGCCTGATTTTCCGCTTTCCTCATAACCGTGAAGCAAACCGATATGAAAATCCGCTCCGTCTTGCTTTTGGTACTCGTTTATTTTCCGCTCCCATACATGGCGTTTATCATAACTGAATCCATACAAGTGAACAATCGCTCCCGCTTTTGTCTGATGGCGAATGGCTTCCACTTGAGAAGAAAAAACATGAACATTGGATGGCAATTCCAGCGACACCCATTGGCCGTTTAAATGATCATGATTTCCGTGAAGAATATAGGCGGAAATGCCATGCTGTTTTAATCTATTCATTTCTGTTTGCAGCCGAGCCTGTGCTTTAATGCTTCTGTCTTCACCGTCGAATAGATCACCCGATATAAGAACAAAATCCACTTCTCTCTTGATGGCTTCATCTATGATTCTATGAAAAGAACGAAAAGTACTTTCTCGTATTCTCGCAAACAGCTCCGGAGGCAGGCGCTGTTCCAAACCGATAAACGGACTATCCAAATGCAGATCCGCCGTGTGAATAAATCGAATTTGTTTCACGATGGCATTCCCTCCAAGCCAAAAATCGAATGTATGTTCTTTCATTATACTTTTATTATGAAAGATTTTCTATTTAAATCTAGCCTCATCACAGTGAAAACTGAAAGATATTGATGGTTTTGGCCAATTTGCAAAGGAGACAGATTCTCCGTCAATCTATTCAAAAACTTATCCATTGAAAAAAAAGCGAGAATCGTTTACAATGTTTAAACAAAATATTTTAAATATTATTTATTTTTAACCAGATGTATATTGGGAGGTTTCTGCATTGAAAGAATATACGCTGACTGTCTTCCAAAAAAATGGTGAAAAGTTGTTTGATGATACGTTCGAAGCTGCCAACGATAACGAGGCTAAAGAAAAAGGCAGTCGAATTCTAAAGGAAAAAGGCTTTTCCGATTACACGCACCGATGCACATCGTCAGCAGGAAAACTTTTGTTGTTTCATTCATAAAAACGAGTCTCATGAAAAGGCTCAACTTTGAATTTCAACCATGACTTTCAATCGATTCTTTCATCAATTCCCATGAGTTAAATAGTCATTCCTGAATTCAAATACGTTCTCTCCCGCAAATCTCCATCATGTTTTTCCATGCAAATCAAAAACAGCCTTATCAAGAAGGCTGTTTTTTGCAGAAAAGCTGCTGTAAAATCTGAAGCTTTTTTTCTGTATATTCTTCGTAACGTTCATTATACGATTTCGGGTCTTTCGGATTAGCAAAACGTTCAATCTTTCCAGTATCCGGATCGATAAATTTGCTTGCTGCCCCGCATCCTAATCCAATAATAGTCTGCACTTCTTCCATGATCAAAATGTTATAGATGCTTTCTCGCCCCGGTAAGGCATATCCGACATTTTCAAGGTTCCCTAAAATGTTTTTTTGCCGGTACAAATAATAAGGAACATAGTTGTGCACTGTGGTCCAGTCTTGGGCCAACTTCATCATTTCTTCTGCTTCTTCCCGGCTTGCCACCGGATATTTTTCTTTATTTTGGGTCATAACCGATGCACGTTTAAACGATAGGGTATGAATCGTCAGAGATTCCGGCATCAGTTTTTCTGTTTCATCTAATGAATGTTGAAATTCCCGCACTCCTTCACCAGGAAGGCCGATAATCAAATCCATGTTGATATTATTCATTCCCATGCTTCGAGCCAAGTGAAATTTTTCAATCGTTTCCCCCACTGTATGGTGGCGGCCAATGGCTTTCAACGTTTCTTGAATGTAAGATTGCGGATTGATGCTGATCCGGTCAATATTCCATTTTTTTAGCACTTCCAGTTTTTCAGGCGTAATCGTATCGGGTCGGCCCGCTTCAACGGTAATTTCTCTTACGTTCTCAACACTCGGAAATGATCGATACATTTGTTCATATAAAAGATCCATTTCTTCTGCGGTGATCGAGGTCGGCGTACCTCCTCCATAATAAATCGTTGTGATTTTTATACCGTTTTCTTTTAAAAATTGGCCGATTTTCTCCATTTCATAATGAAGACCGCCTAAGAACGAAGCCACTCTCCCTTGTTTTCCCTGGATTGCAAAAGCAGGAAAAGTACAGTAAGCGCACTTCGTTGGGCAAAACGGTATGCCAATATAAATGCTCACTTCATTTTGCAAGTGATAAAGATCAGGGACAATCGTGAGTTGTCGATCCACAATTTTCTCCATTAATTGAATCTTTTCATCCGTAATTAAATATTCTTTTTTTAATTGTTCATGGGCCTCTTCTTTAGAAATCCCGCTCCGCAATTTTTTATGGAGCAGTTTTGTTGGACGAATGCCGGTTAAAAATCCCCACTGCTGCCGGATTCCGGTATATTGTTGCAGCACTTCAAGAAATGCGCGCGATACAGCCTTTTTAACTTGCTTAAAATATTCTTTTTCCGTTTGGGTTGGATCCGCCGCTTTTTCTATTGAAGATTGATAGATCTTCGCGGAGTCTGGCGCCGATAAAGCCATTTTTACTTTTATGACTGAATTGGCTTGGATATCCAATTTCACTCTGAGGATCTCGTCGGTAAGATTCTCCTCTTCCAAAAGAATATCGGTCTCTTCAAAAAATAAATTGGCAATTAATTGAAGAGGTCTATGCAAACGTTCATCAACTGTGCCTGTCACAAGAATGTTCAATCGAATCACCTTTCAATATGTAAACTATTCTTTAGTTTACTGAATGAATCGTCCATCGGTCAAGGATCCATCCATCTGTTCACTTAAAAGCCTACAGATAAAACAGAACAAATCCATATTTCCCTATTTGAAAAATCTCGAATAATTCCCATATACTATTAACCATAAAAAAGAACGCCCTTTGTCGAAACAAGGGCGATGAAAGATGCGACTTATTTTAAGTGATCCATTTTTTCTAAAAATCGGATCGGCCGCTGTCTCCTAAATAACTCTTTCACGACATAAGATACCCCATTTTCCTGATTGGATCTTGTCACCCAATCAGCAGCTTCTTTTACATGATCAGGAGCATTGCCCATGGCAACCCCAAGACCTGCATTGTGCAAGAGAGGCAAATCGTCGATGCCAGACCCAATCATGACCACTTCTTTTAGCGAAACATTTATTCTTTCGCATAAGTACACCAGTCCTTGAAACTTCGACACCCCGCTTGGGACAATATCGAAACGGTTTTGATCCGTGCGGATGACAGCCACTTCATCATACATGCCTTCTATCGCTTTTTTTGCATCTTCCAAATCTCTAGGATTCTGAAAAATGATTTCCATTTTAGGAGGAGAGACCGGCTCTTTTTCCAAATAGTTGCTTACAGACTCCACAAAGTATTGAGGGTATAGCATACGATTATTCGTGCGCTGCCAAACCGTTCTTCCAACTAGAGAATCGGGCAAATCCATTTTATTGCTGACAGAAAATTTTTCATGTGATAAGCAAATACGACAATGAAAGGATTCCAAAAAACGGGTGAGTTCATACGTAATATCTTCTTGAATTCGTTTCAATAAGATTGGTTTATCGAGTTGCTTTGCTACAAAAGCTCCTTGATGAGCAATTAAACAGCTGTCTACTTTCAGCGATTTAGCGACTTTTTTTACGGAAGGATAATGTCTTCCCGATACTAAACAAATATAAATTCCTTTTTCTTGCGCATATTCAATTGCCTCTTTCGTCATCTTATTTAAACGGCCATTGTCCTGAAGTATTGTTCCATCTATGTTTACCGCCAGTAAACGATAGACCATCGATGTTCCCCCTTATTATCGAACCGTCTCTTTATACTTTTATGAAGGAACAAGCAGAATTAGAACTTTTTCCCGCTCGCTATGAATGAACAGACTGGCAGCCAAGGCAAAATGACCCAAGGGCACCGCCTTTTTGATGATCGCGAAATTCACTCGCTTTCCGCGGGCGATCCGCGAGCCTCCTCGCTCGTTCCTCGCTGCGGGGTCTCGCCTGGCTCGCTTTTCTCGCAGGAGTCTCGCCAATTTCGCGATCATCGCAGTAAAATGTAACTTAGACAAATGCAAAAAAATCACCTTTTCCATTTATGCGGATGAAAGAAGATCATATGAAAAACGGACTGCTGAAGCCGGTTACAATTGTTCAGATCGGGACAGAAAACCTATTCAATCTTGGATACTTCATTCATCAAAGCTAATCGGTCGTTCCGAGATTTTGCATGGGCTGACCAAAGTGAACATCGAATATGGGGCTGGCTGCCATCTCCCATAACTTTCTGAAACAAGCGTAAAAGAACCGCTTGCTTTAGAAAGAAGGTCCCAAAATAGAGAAAACCCGATCAGATAAAATATTTTTTCTCGTCGGGTTATTGTTTGCCTGGCAGCGTCCTACTCTCGCAAGGGGAAACCCCTCACTACCATCGGCGCTGAAGAGCTTAACTTCCGTGTTCGGGATGGGAACGGGTGTGACCTCTTCGCCATCGCCACCAGACGGTATGAAGTTGTCGGAACGATTGTTCCTTCAAAACTAGATAGAAGAAGCAGTTTCACCGATTTCGCGCTTTCTTTTGGTTAAGTCCTCGATCGATTAGTATCCGTCAGCTCCACGTGTCACCACGCTTCCACCTCGGACCTATCTACCTG
>Ga0207866_1000240_pt1 | contig 86184 bp, 71 predicted proteins | sample HigsolmetaAR203D_FD_184835 | JGI IMG/M metagenome (GOLD analysis project Ga0207866, IMG submission 184835) | Ionic liquid and high solid enriched microbial communities from the Joint BioEnergy Institute, USA - AR20-3-D (SPAdes) (version 2) ...
GATCAGCCAACATACGGATCACTTCACGTCGTGTTTTCATGGACATTTTCAAAACACTTCCCTTCGGTAACATTTCGACGTGAGTGATCCGATCCCCCTTCGGTAACATTTTACCTGAGTGATTGCGGCCGCATTACATTTTCCCGGAATTGCTGTATAATGGGCGGCAAGGAGGGATGATGCCATGGCTTTCACTCTGCAAATCGGCGAGCAGGCCCCGGATTTCCGCCTGCCCGCGACGGACGGCCGCACGTATTCGCTGGATGATTTCCGGGATGCGCGCGTGCTCGTCGTCTTCTTCACGTGCAACCACTGTCCGTATGTCCTCGGTTCGGACGAAGTGACCCGCGCGACCGCGCTCAAGTACGAGCCGCACGGCGTCCGCTTCGTCGGCATTAATTCGAACAGCGCGAACACGAAGCCGGAGGATTCCTTCGAGAACATGGTGAAGCGCATGGAGGAGCACCGCTTCCCGTGGGTCTACCTGCGCGACGAGACGCAGGAAGTCGCGAAGGCGTACGGCGCGCTCCGGACGCCGCACTTCTACGTCTTCGACGAGAACCGCAAGCTCGTCTACACGGGCCGCGGCGTGGACAACCCACGCGACACGTCCAAGATGACCGTGAACGACCTCGACAACGCGCTCGCGGACATCGTGGCCGGCCGGCCCGTCGCCGTGCCGGTGACGAACCCGATCGGCTGCAACGTCAAGTGGGAAGGCCAGGATGCGCACTGGATGCCCCCCGAAGCGTGCGACCTCGTCTGAGGCGGGAGGAACCGGAAGACCGATGCGCACGACCGTCCGGGACGTGATCGCCGCGCTGACCGCCCCCGCCGGGCAGCCGGTGCCCGAGCAGACGGTGGACGGGCTGCTCTTCGGCGATCCGGACGCGGAGGTGACCGGCATCGTGACCGCGTTCATGCCTTCGCAGCGCGTGCTGGAAGAGGCGCGCGCGGCGGGCGCGAACCTCGTCATCGCCCACGAGGGGCCGTTCTTCAGCCACCATGCCGCATTCGTGCAGACGCTTGAAGACGATCCGGTATGGCTGGCGAAAAGGAACCTCATCCTCGAGGCGGGACTTGCGCTCTACCGGCTCCACGACCACATCCACCGGTACAGCCCGGACGGCATCGCCGAAGGCCTGATCGAAGCGCTGGACTGGACGCGCTTTGCGGTCCGGCATTTGCCCGCGGCCGCGATCATCGTACGGGAGGCGACGACCGTCCGGGCGGTCGCCGAAGAGGTGAAGGCGCGGCTGGGCCTGCCCTTCGTCCGCGTCGCCGGGGACCCGGACGCGCCCTGCCGGCGGATCGGCCTGCTCGTCGGCAATCGCGGCGGCGGCGCGAACGCGATCCCGCTGTTCGGGGGCGAGCGGCTCGATCTCGTCATCTGCGGCGAAAGCCCGGAATGGGAGTCGCCGGAGTACGCCCGCGACGCCGCGCGCCAGGGACGCGCGCGGGCCGTCCTCATGATCGGCCACGCCGAGAGCGAGACGCCGGGCATGCGTCTGCTCGCACGACGGCTCGCCGCCGAATTCCCGCACATCCCCGTCCGCGCCGCGGACGAGGAGCCGGTGTTCACCTGGATCTAGAGCGGAAGCCCGCCGGCCCGGCCGGACCCTCGTCTGTCCCCGCCGCGGGCTTCTTTGCTTGTCCGGTTTTCTCGCCGCGACCGCGCCCGATCCCCCGCGAACCGTTCTTCCCCCCGCAATCGCGTCCCGGAACCCCCGCGAGCCGCTCCTCCTCCTCCTCGCGAACATGCCGCAAGCCGCTCGCCGCATCCGAGCCCCCGAACTCGGCGCATTTTTTGCACTTGGTCGGTCCTGACGCCCGCGCCATCCCTCCGCTTCCGGCCGGCGCATGAACCCCCGCTTCGCGACGCACGCTAACCGTGTTTGCTGTGCGCGTCTGGCAAACGACCGGATGCGGCACGCACCCACCACAACCCGGAAAAGAGGGATCCGGTGTGAGCCGGGACAGACGCGGCGCGCTGCTCGCGCTCGCTTCCATTCCACTTATCATGACGCTGGGCAACTCGATGCTCATTCCCGTGCTGCCGGCCATCCGGCGCGAGCTCGGGCTGTCGCCCTTCCAGACCAGCCTGATCATCACCGTCTTCTCGGTGATGGCGATCCTCTTCATCCCGCCCGCGGGCTGGCTGTCCGACCGGATCGGCCGGAAGCGCGTCATCCTGCCTTGCCTCATCCTGGCCGGCGTCGCCCTCGGTCCGCCCGCCGCCTCGCTGCTCGGCCGGCCGGACGCCGCCCCGCTCTTCTGGTGCCTGGCGGCCGCAGGCGCCGTATCGGCGCTCGTCGCCTGGCTCGCAATCCGCCCCGGCGAGCCGAACCCCCGCGTGTACACGGGCCCGCGCCTCATCGGCCGTCCCTCGCCCGGCCGTTGATCGGCAAAAAGAAAAGCCCGGGCAGCGGCCCGGGCCCAGTCCGTTGAAATATGTCGTGATTGACCGGGGAGACGATCTGTCGAAGCAATTGACCGAGCGGTTCCACACGCTGGCCGCGGCCCGGGGGCTGACGCCCGACGAAGAGCAGCCGGACATCGTCATCTCGATCGGCGGCCGGACCGCGCCGGTGCGGAATCTGATGCATTTTTTACAGTATATTATGGCAGTTTCACGGGGAAAAGCTCAATGTAATGCATTTTTGCAGCATATGAGGCGGGTTTCGAGTTTTGGCGCTGAATCTACTGCATTTTTACATTACAATGCGCGTTGCGGGCATGAAAGCGACAACCGGGAGGCATTTCTTAAATGTACTGAAGCGAAAGCCCCGAAAAAACGGGGCTTTGCCAACAGGCTGAGCCCGGGCGGCGGCCCGGGCCTTGCTCCGGCGGATGCCGGCACACAACCTCATCTTGGACGGGAGTCAACGCTTCCCCCGGATAACATGAGGGAGATCGTGATCGTCAACCTTGGCAGGGGGAACGATTACTTTCTCTTTTTGTCATGATGGTCGAAGATGAACCTCAGCAGCGTCAACAGGAACGTGCCGAAAGCCATCATCACCATGACAAATTGGAAGAGTATCCATGGCATCACCCCCTGGGCGCCGGACAGACGCTGCGGATGCCGGACTCCGCCGGACCCGGAGGAACATGCACTCCCAACCAAGGCCCATCGCCCATCGCCCTTCGCGATCGCGGAAGGGACTGGAAGGTTGTATGCTATCTTTATGAAGCTTGGCGTCTTCTCATGCCCCGGACGACAACAGCCGCTCCGTCTCGTCCCGCGCCGGGATCGACGCCTGCGCGCCCGGACGCGTCACCGCGATCGCCGCGGCCGCCGCCGCGAACCGCAGCGCCTCCTCCACCGGCCGGCCCTCGCACGACGCGGCCGCCATCGCGCCGATGAACGTGTCGCCCGCCGCCGTCGTGTCGACCGGCCGCACCCGGAATGCCGGGACCCGGACCGACCCGCTGTCCCGTCCGACCCGCACGCAGCCCTTCTCGCCGAGCGTGACGACCACCTGCCCCACGCCCGCGTCGAGCAGCAGCCCGGCCGCCCGCTCCGCGTCCTCCGCGCCGGACACCGCGGCGCCCGTGATCACCTCGATCTCTGTCTCGTTCAGCACGCACGTGTCGATCAGGCCGAGCACCTCCCGCGGCAATCGCAAGGCCGGCGCGGGATTGAACCACACGGGCACCCCCCGGGCGCGAGCCTCCCGCATGACCGCCTCCGTGGCCGCCCAGTCGATTTCATTTTGCAGCAGCACGGCGAACGCCTCGTCCCACGGAATCCGTTCCGCGATCTCGCCGAACCCGAACGCGCGGTTGCTCCCGCCGGCCAGCACGATCTGATTCTCGCCCGACCGGTCGACCGTGATCAGCGCCAGCCCCGAATGCCCTTCCTTGCGCAGGACGCCCGACGTGTCCACGCCGCTCGCTGCGAGATGGTCGATCAGCGTCTGCGCGAAGCTGTCCGTGCCGACCGCGCCGACCATCCGCACGCGCGCGCCGCTGCGGGCCGCCGCCACCGCCTGGTTCGCCCCCTTGCCGCCCGGGAGGTAAGCGACCCCCAGACTGTGGATCGTCTCCCCGGGCCGCGGGAACGCCTCCACGTTCGTGACGAGGTCCATGTTGATGCTGCCGACGACGACAATCTCCTTCATGCCGAAAAACACCCGCCTCCCGGCTTCATACGGTAAACGACGCCGCCTTGAGCGTCCCGACGATACCCGAGGCATCAGCACGGCTTCCCGCCGGCGCAACCGGGCGATGTCCCTCCGGATGATCTCTGCGGCAACCTCCGCGAAGGCGTCACTCGCGGCCGTCAGGTCCATCCGGTTCGCGCGGTCGAGCCGCTCCAGATCCTCGCGCCGGATCGCCTGAACGCCGTGTCAGAAATATGGTCATTCCAGCGATTCCTCAAATCCTCGAGAATCCCTCTGTCTTCTTCGAACCCTTCATAAAAAGACCTGCAAGACTTCGGGACGAACGCCTTCCGGCAAGTTTCTTTTGCGCGCTTTCTTCAGGACCACTTCACCGCGTTCATTCTCGATGAATTCCACTTCGTCACCTTGAGCACTATGCAATTTGTCTGCAAGTGCTTTGGGCAGGCCGACGCCCAGACTGTTCCCATGCCGCCCGACCTTGCGGACAAATCGCGTTTCAGCGCGCTGGTCTTTCGGCAATTTGATCACATCCGTCACAAGATCCTATCCATAGTATGCTTTTCAAAGCAACTGATCCCCTCACCACCGGTTCACCGCATGCTCCACGAACGCCGTCAGGTCCTTCACCTCGAGCACCGTGCCGTCGTCGAGCACCGCCCGGCCGTTCCACTTGCCGAACAGTTGGTGGCACCGCGTGTCCACGAAGAGCAGCTTCGTCTCCGTGTACCGGTCGTAGATCGGCGTGAACTCCATCTCGAACCGGCCGCCGTCGCTCGTGAACACCTTCTTCTCCATGTATCCCCCGCCCCCGGGCAGGTCGAAGTACACGTGCTCCAGTTTGTGCGCCGTCCCGTCATAGAACAGGATGTTCTCCGTCGCCGCCGACGTGTTGCCGAACCCGTATCCGATGTTGAAACCGAACCGCTTGCCGTTCACATACCCGCTGCCGCTGCCCCAATACCACTCGTGCCGGTACGGCCAGACGCCCCGTCCCCAGTCCAGCAGCCCGAAGGCGCTCTCCGGCTCGAACCGGTACTCGCGCCCGCCGACCCGCACCGTGCCGCGCGCGGGCATGCCGTTGATCTTGTGATTATAGTAAAAGAACCGTTCGTCCTCATCAAACGGCGTCGCCATCACGATCCCCGTGTTGTCCGGCTGCTCCAGTTCGATCTCGATGTCGAAAGCCGGCGTCTTCCCGTCCCCCCGCGTCTTCGCCGAGAGCCGCCGCCCGCCATCGAACACCCGGAACGCCATCTCCACCTTCTTCGACCGGTACGCCAGATCCCCGCTTTCGGCCGTGCGAGGCATGTTCAGGCGGCCGAACGGCAGCACCAGCATGTGCGAGAAGTCCACCCGGTAACCGCTTTCAAACTCGAAAAAGCGGATCGACACTTCCCCCGCATACGAGACGTGCCCGATCGTAAGCTGCACACACCTATCGTCGTTCGCGACCTGGTAGAAGTCCCACTCCTTGATCTTCCACGCCGGCGCCTTGATGCGCTCGCGATTGTAGGTGAGCACAGCCCGGGTCGCGTACCCGCGATGCGCCAGCGTGCCGTCTTCGTTCAGCAGGTTGCCCGGCCCTTCGATACGTTGCTGCATGTTCCGATCCCTCCGCATCAAATGATCCGCCGCCTCTGCTTCTTCCGTTCCGTCTGCCTGCCGATGTTTCGCGCCACAGCCCATCCGCTTCCCCCGCCGGCTTCCCTCCGCCGCTCAGGTGAAGCGCGTGACGAACTTCCTCAGCCACGCCAGCATCCTGCCGCCCGTCACGTAGCGCGCCGGCATATCGAACCGCGTCGTCTGCCGCAGCACGCTCTTCCGGTGCGAGAACGTCTCGAAGCTTTCCCGCCCGTGGTAGCGGCCGATCCCGCTGTCCCCGACGCCGCCGAAGGGCAGATGGGGCGACGACAGGTGGATCACCGCGTCGTTCACGCATCCGCCGCCGAACGATACCTCGCGGATGACGCGCTCCGCCGTCTCCCCCGACGCCGTGAACACGTAGCACGCGAGCGGCTTCGGCCCGTCGCCGATCATCCGGATCGCGTCGGACAGCTCGTCGTACGCCACGACCGGCAGGATCGGCCCGAAAATCTCCTCCCGCATGACCGGCGCATCCCGGTCCGGCTCGTCCAGCAGCGTCAGCTCGATGCGCAGCGACGCCTCGTCCGACCGTCCGCCGAAGAGCACCTTCGCGCCCTCCAAATACCCGTTCAGCCGCCGGAAATGCCGCTCGTTCAGCACCCGCGGATACCGCTCGTGCCGCAGCATGTCCGGCCCGTAGACCGCCTCGGCGCGGGCGGCGATCTCGCGGACCAGCGCGTCCTTCACCCGGCGGTGCACCAGGAGGTAGTCGGGCGCGACGCACGTCTGGCCGGCGTTCAACAGCTTGCCCCAGACGATCCGCTTCGCGGCGAGGCGAAGATTCGCGTCTTCGGCCACGATGCACGGACTCTTGCCGCCGAGCTCCAGCGTGACCGGCGTCAGCAGCGCCGCCGCCTTCTCATAGACGATCTTCCCGACCCGCGGACTGCCGGTGAAGAACACATAGTCGAACCGCTGCGCAAGCAGCGCCTCGCTCGTCTCGACTCCTCCTTCCGCGCAGGCGACGTGCTCCGGCGGGAACACCGCCGCGATCAGCCGCGCGAGGGCGGCGGACACCGCCCCGGTCCATTCCGACGGCTTCACCACGACGCAGTTGCCCGCGGCCAGCGCGCCGATCAGCGGCCGGAGCGTCAGCAGCACCGGGTAGTTCCACGGCGAGATGATCAGCGCCACGCCGTACGGCTCGGGATACATTCGGCTCCCCGCCCCGAACAGCGCGATCGGCGTCTTCGTCCGCTTCGGCCGCGACCAGCGGAACACGTTCCGGATGGCGTGATTCAGCTCCATCACGACCGGCGCGATCTCGGACAGATACGCTTCGGATTCGGACTTGCCGAGGTCGGCCTCCAGCGCCTTGACAAGCTCCCGCTCATGCTCGAGCAAGCCGCGCTTCAGCCTCCGGAGCGCCTCCCGCCGGAAGGCCGGATCCCGCGTCGCGCCCGTCGCGAAGAACTCCCGCTGCCGGCGGATGATCGGATCGAACATTCGGGCTCCCCCTTTTCGACTTCCTGGAGAAAAGAATTCCGCAAAACCCCGCCGTTCCCCTTCTCGCATCACTGCGCCGCAGCGGCCAGCCTTCCCCGCGCATGAAAAAAACCCCGGCGCCTTTCCGGCCGTGGTTCATCCGGGTGCAGCCTTCACCGGACAAGCGGCAGCGGCTCGCGCACCGTCAGGCTCTTGTGCATCCAGATCGCCGCCTGGAGGCCGTCCCCCATCGCGATCGCGGTTTGCTCCGAGTGCACCGTCACATCGCCCGCCGCCCACACATGGGGGACGCTCGTCAGCTTCGTGCGCGGATCGACCTCGATATGGCGGTGGGGCGACAGCCGCGCGCCGAGCATGGCCGCGAGCGACGAGCGCACCTCGTTCCCGCCGAAGCCGAGAAACGCGCGCTCCGCCTTGAGGCAGGCGCCGTCCGCCAACCGCACGCCGCGCAGATGCCCGTCTTCCGCCAGCAGCTTCGCCACCGGCTGCTCCACCATCGGAATGCCCGCTTCCCGCAGCCGGACGGCGACCGCCGGATCGAGGGCTTTGCGCTCGTGATTCACATAGACGATGTCGCGCGTCCACGGCGTCAGCTCCAGCGCGAGATTCGCGCCCGCGTCGCCCGCGCCGATCACGAGCGTGCGGCGTCCGATCGTCTCCCAGCCGTCGCAGTCCGGGCAGATGAAGACGGTGACGCCGAGGCAGGGCGAAAGCTCCGGCCAGTCCGGAATCCGGTCCTTCACGCCGGTCGCGATGAGCAGCCGGAGCGCGCGCAATTCCGCGCCGCCTTCCAGCGTAATGACGAATACGTCCTCGCCGCCGGCGCCGTCCGCTCCGCCCGCCGCCTCCCGCCGCGCCGCGACCGCGACGCCGTCGACGAACGACACGCCGTGCCGCCGCGCCTGCTCCCGCCCCAGGCGGCGCAGCGTCTCCCCGCTCACCCCGTCGGGCCAGCCGAGCAGGTTGCGGTATCCCCGGCACAGCGTCGACCGGCCGTCGCCCGCGTCCACGACGACGACCGAGTGCCGGTACCGGCCGAGCTGGATCGCCGCCTGCAGGCCCGCGATCCCGCCGCCGATGATGGCGCACTCATACACGCGCACAGCCCGAGACCTCCTTGCCCGTCATCCCCCATAGGATGCCGCGCGCGCGCCGGATTTACACGGCCTTCCGCCGCATCCACCATCCTTCCTCGTCCCGGAAATTCCGCGCGATGTAGAGCACCGGCGTCCCGGCGCCCGAAACGACGAACTTGATCAGATACGTCGTGACGAGAATATCGACCCACACCGCCGTCTCGAACACTCCGGCGAACGCGATCGTGCAGAACACCAGCGTGTCGACGAACTGGCTGACCAGCGTGCTGCCGAGAATCCGGATCCAGAACTGCCCGCGCGCCGCGAACCGCCGCCGCAGCCGGGCGAACAATTGCACGTCGAGCACCTGGCTGATCAGATAGGCGGCCAGGCTGCCCGCCGCCACCCGCGGCGCGAGTCCGAACACCGTCTCCATCGCCGCCTGCATGTCGAGGCCGGACTCGTGCGGCTCGAACACGAGCGCGAGCTGCATGACCAGCGTGGAGGCGAACAGGAAGAAGAAGCCGAACCATACCGCGCGCCGCGCCTCCTCCCGGCCGTGCCGCTCGTTCAGCAGGTCGGTCGCCATGTAGATCGACGCGTAGGTAATGTTGCCGAGCGTCATGACGAATCCGAGCAGTTCGATCGTTTTGACCACCTGCAGGTTGGCGAGCACCGTCGCGACGCCGACCCAGGCATACAGTCCGGTGCGCCCGAACAGCCGGTAACAGACCAGAAACAGCGCGAATTGGACGACCCCGAACAGGACGCCCCACCCCAGATTGAACAGATCCACTTCTCCACCACTCCCGGACTTGTTTTCGCGAGAACCGCGGCTGCCGGCTTCCCATTCTGTGGAAATTTTAATTCATACGCCGCCGGCAGCCCCGACAATCGCCATTGACAGCGAGTTGCCGCCGTATCATAATAATATGAGCCAACCTTGACGCGCACAAGAGCGTCTGTATACATAGAGAGACCGTGTTGCAAGCCGGAAGCGTTCGTCGTAGCCGGCTTGTTGTCTTGCCGAGGGGGAATGTCCGCATGAGGACGGCTCTGCCAAGCAAAGTATACCGCATTTTCGGGTCGCGTCCGTTCATCTTTTTCTCGATCATCATGGTGTTCAAGAGCTACCTGGCGTGGCTCGTCATCTTCGACGAGATGCCCTTCTGGGCGCCGCTCGTCTCCGACATCCCGTTCATCTGGGCGATCTTCTGCCTGATCGAATGGTTCACGTCCAAGCGCAAACTGACCGCCTACCTGATCGTCAACCTGGCGCTGACCGGCATCTTCTTCTCGGTCATCATGTACTACAAATACTACGGCGTCATCGCCACCTGGCGCGCGCTGGAGCAGGTCAACCAGGTGACGGCGGTGAAAAACAGCGTCTTCTCGCTCATCGATCCGTATTTCCTGTTCATCTTCAGCGACATCGTCGTGTTCATCTACCTGCTGATCTACGGACGGCGGAAGCGGCAGGGGCCCGGCTACCGGCTGCTGCGCGTCTGCAACCGGCCGAATGAGCGGCGCGGCGTCATGACGCTCATCTTCGCGCTGTCGGTCGTCATCTGCGTCATGAACATCCTGCCGCACACGGCGAGCATGAACGAGCACGTGCAGGCGGCGGAAATGGGCATCCTCAACTACGAGGCCTATTCGCTGATCGCGGACGAAGCATACGAGCTGATCGAGAAAACGGAAATCACCCAGGCCGCGATCAACCGGCTGAAGGGAATCGATCGCGTCTACCCCTCGCCCTATCAAGGATGGGCCCGGGGCAAAAACCTCATCGTCATCCAGATGGAGTCGCTGCAGGATTTCGTGATCGGCCTGGAAGTGGAAGGGCAGGAAGTGACGCCGAACCTGAACCGGCTGATCAGGCAGGGGTTCTATTTTCCGGACTTCTACCACATGGTCGGCCAGGGCAACACGTCGGACGCCGAGTTCGTCGTCAATACCTCGTTCTACATCCCGCCGCAGGGCGCGGCCACGATGCGCTATGTGGACCGCCGCCTGCCGAGCCTGCCGCGGCTGCTCAAGGCGCGCGGCTACGAGACGATGACGTTCCACACGAACACGGCGGAATTCTGGAACCGCACCGAACTGTACGCCGCGCTCGGCTGGGACCGCTACTACGACGACCGCTTCTTCGGCAAGGAGGACGCGGTGTTCTTCGGCGCCTCCGACGACGTGCTCTACCGGAAGACGGCAGAGGAGCTCGAGCGCGTGCACCGGGAAGGCAAGCCGTTCTACGCCCAGGTCGTCTCGATGACGGCGCACCATCCGTTCACGCTGCCGAAGGAGAAGAACACCCTCGCGCTGCCGGACAAATACGCGGGCACGTTCGTCGGCGACTACCTGCAGGCGCAGCATTACGCGGACGAGGCGCTCGGCCGCTTCATCGGGGAGCTGGAGGCTCGCGGCATCTGGCGGGACAGCCTGGTCGTGATCTACGGCGACCACGTCGGCCTGCCGATCTATTCGCTCGACAAGCGCGAGCTGGAGCTGCTCGCCGGGCTGCTCGGGCACGAGTACGGCTACGCCGACATGATCAACGTGCCGCTGCTCATCCTGTCGGACGGCGCGATTTACGAGAAGCGCTTCGACGGGCGGATCGGCGGCCAGGTCGACATCCTGCCGACGATCGCGGCGCTGCTCGATATCCCGTTGAACGGCTACATCCACTTCGGGCAAAATCTGCTCGTCAATCGGGACAACCTGATTCCGCAGCGGTACTACCTGCCCTCCGGCACGCTCATCACCGGCCGGTCCCTGTTCATTCCGGGCGAAGGATACGAAGACGGCAAGGTCTATCCGCTGTCCGGCGTGCCGGGCGACACGAGCACCGTCAGCAAGGATGCGTTCGAACGGGCGCTGCGTCTGCTCCAGTACTCCGACAGCTACATCCGCCAGCTCCCCGAGCGCTCGCCGGACGACGCGCCGCTTGCGGTGGAGGCGGAGCCGGAAGAAGCGGATGAACCGGCATCCGGCGCTGAGCCGGGCGTATCGCCCGACGGGGACGCCGCGTCGGACCCGGCATCGGGCTCCGTGATGGAAGCGGTCGTGAAATCCGCCGTCGACGCCGTCGTGGAGGCCGTGCGGGAGGCCGTCATGGGCGCCGCGCAGCATGACGCGCCGGACGGCTCTGCCGGCCCGGAGGAGGAGGCGGATCGGGATCCGGATCCGGCCGCGCCGCTGGAGGATGCCGTGGAGGATGCGGCGGACGCGGCCGTTGCCCGCGAATCGGACGCCCTGACGGCCGCCTTTCCGGATGCGGACGCGGCGTCGGACGTCTCGGAAATCGCGGATGAACCGGTCGCCGATGCGGCCGGAACCTGACCGCCGTTCGCTTGACGGCCCGCCCCGTGAAGCCGCGAAGGCGGGCCGCCATCCGAACCTTTGCGCCGGCAGGCGCATGCGGGACGAACCCCGCATGGCGCTTGCCGGTTTTATTGCTGCCGCCGTACCGACTCGGGCCCTCGCGCCGCCATTTGGGTCTTATCCCCTTCGCTCAGGTCACATCTCTGGCCGCTGCGGTTGCTCCCGTTGACTCCTTATCGAACTTATCCCACTCGCTCAACACAAGCAACCCGCCGCACTGCACTCCACCTGAGCGACGGGGATATGATCGATATGTGCCGACAACCGGCTCCCTCCCCGCACTGCTGAGCGACGGGGATATGGTCAATATGCGCGCAGCAACCGCTTCAGTACGGGCCGCGGATATGGTCGCGCACCTGGAGCTCGTAAAACTCGCGCAGCCGCGCCTGCTCGGCTTCCGTGAACGGCGGGACGGCCGCGGCCGCAAGATTCGCTTCGACCTGGGCGACGGTTTTGAATCCGGGAATCACGCAACTGATGTGCGGATTGTCGAGGACCCAGCGGATCGCGGCGGCCGCCATGCTGCCCCGGCCCTCGCCGATCCAAGTCAGTTCCCGGCTCAGCCGGACGCCCGTCTCGAACGGCAGCCCGGCGAACGTTTCGCCGACGTTGAACGCCTCGCCGTTCCGGTTGAAGTTGCGGTGATCGTCCGGCTCGAACGTCGTCTGCTCGGTGAATTTGCCCGTGAGCAGCCCGCTCGCGAGCGGAATCCGGGCAAGGATGCCGACACCCTGCGCGTGCGCCTTCGGGAACAGCTCCTCCGCCGGCTTCTGCCGAAAAATATTGAAAATCACCTGCAGCGCCTTCACGTTCGGATACTGCAGCGCGATCAGCCCTTCCTCCACCGATTCGACGCTGACGCCGTATTCGCGGATCAGGCCTTCCCCGCGCAGGCGATCAAGGACGCCGAACACTTCCCCGCTGCGGATGATGTCCGTCGGCGGGCAGTGAACCTGATACAGGTCGATCCGGTCGCGCCCGAGCCGCCTCAGGCTCGCTTCGCAGAACCGGCGCACCGACTCGTACGTGTACACCGCCGGATCGTGAATATTCGCGCCGCGGCAGAACTTCGTGGCGATCAGGATGTCGTCCCTGCCCTTCACCGCCTTGCCGAGCAGCTCCTCCGCGTGGCCGTTCCCGTAGACATCCGCCGTATCGAAAAAATTGACGCCCGCATCAATTGCCCGGGCCAGCGCGTTCAGCGACTCGGCGTCGTCCGTCTTGCCCCACGATCCGCCGATCGCCCACGTGCCGAAGCTGATCTCGCTGACGTTCATGCCGGTATTGCCGAGTGGTCTGTACCTCATGCCGGTTCGCCCTCTTTCCGTGGGATTCGTTTCCTCCCCATTATGCTTCGGTTCGCACCGGCATGCAAGAAACGATTACATCGGCAGGTCGGGCAGCGGCGACAGGAGATGGTCCAGGCTCCGGAACGTGTATCCCTGCCGGCGTGCTTCGTCGATGATCGAGGCGAGCGCTTCGGCGTTGTCCCTCGACACGCTGTGCAGCAGGATGATGGCGCCCGGGTGGAGCTGCGAGACGACGCTGTCGTACGCGTACCGGGCGCCGCGCTGCGCCGAGGTGTCCCAATCCTTGTAGGCGATCGACCAGAACACGTTCGTGTATCCGAGCGACCGGCTCACGCGGAGCGACCGCTCGCTGAAAATCCCTCTCGGCGGGCGCAAATACCGCATCTCGCGCTGTCCGGTGATGTCCGCGACCTCGCGCTGCACCCGGTCAAGCTCCTCGCGGATCTTCGCGTCCGGCAGCGCCGAGAAATCCGGATGCGACCACGAATGGTTGCCGATGATATGCCCTTCCTGCACCATGCGCCGCAGCAGTTCGGGCTCGGTCCGCACATAATGGCCCGTCACAAAGAAGCAGGCGGGCACCTTTTTCTCCTTCAGCACGTCGAGGATCTTCACCGTGTACCCGTTCTCGTAGCCGTTGTCGAAGGTCAGGTACAGATTGCGGCCCTCCGGGCTGCCCCGGAACACCGCGCCGTACCGTTCGAGCAAGGGGGCGAACCCCTCCTGGTCGATGGAAGCGGGCTGGCCGTTCCGGCTCTTCTTGAAGCCGAAATGATACGCGCGGTCGACCGCCGTGACGGCCGGTTTTCCCGGCGCCCCGGATTCCGGCGCATGCGCGAGCGCCGCCACGGGCCGTTCCGCCGGACCGGGGAGGGTGAGCCCCGTCCACACGCCGAGCGCCACGGCCGCGGCCGACCAGGCCAACACGGAAGGTTTGAATCGTCTGTACATGTCGCACCCCCGGTGAACGAACTGCCAATCAGGCTTAAGATGTCCGCGGCGGGACCGTTTTATGTCGCCCGGGGAATCGGACGGCCGGCGCAGGCCGCTCATGAATGCGCGTACAATCCGAATATGGTATGATGGAGAGGGACCCCCGAGGCGGGGTCTGTTTTCACATGATAGGGAGGAGATGTACCCATGCGACGTTGCTATGCCAACCCGGTGAATATTTCAGTCGGAAAGGCGGGCGTGATCTTCCATGAACCATAGGATGACGCCGAACGCGACGCTGGAAGCCGAATTGCGCCGCCAGCTCGCCTGTCTGGGCGAGAGCCGCACGCAGTGGTTCAATCAGCCGCCATCGGCAGCCGATCCGGACGCAAGAGAATTGATGGAGACGCTGAACCGGTATGAGCGGGTGCTCGGGGACATCCTGTCCGGAGCCGTCCCGGATCCGGCGGAATCGCTCGTGCTCATCGGTTCCGAGGTGACGATCCGGTTCGAAGACGGCGAGCCGGATGAGACCTGGCGGATCGTGTTTCCGGAGGAGGCCGATGTCGACCGGAACCGGATTTCGTGCCTGTCGCCGATGGGCCGGAGCCTGCTGCTGGCCAAGACCGGAGATACCGTGGAGATCCGCACGCCGCATGGCGGGTATCGCGTCCGAATCGTCGGATGCGCATTCGGGAACGAATCCGGCGCGGATGTCCGCTGATCCGGCGTCCCCGCCGCCGAACCGCACCATACTTTGGAGGGGTGACAAGCATGATTCAAGTGAAAGAGTTTCTCGACACCGAATCTTCGCACGCCGTGAAGAAAGTGAACGAGTTTCTCGCCACCCTGCGGGAAGAACAGGTCATCAACATCTGCTACGGTTCCTACACGAAGACCGGCGCCCACGGCGTGCAGCTTCAGCGGACCGCCATTCTGGTCGTCTACCGGACGGACGGCTGATCCACGCACCCCGATCTGGGCGAATGCATATCCTGACAGCAGAATCTGCTGTTGGGGAGGCATTCACTGCCATGGTTCAGCAACCGAAGGTCCTGTTCCGCGCGGATGCGTCTGCCGCCGAATCACTGCGATCCCTGAGGAAAAAGCTTTGCGACCTCTGCGACACCTACGCGGGCCGCATGGTGCGGGTGCAGACGTTGGACGGCAGCGTGTACGAAGGCATCATCCGCCATCATGAAGGCTGCGTCATGTATCTGGAGATGAGTCCGCCGGGGTACCGCGCATTCTGGAATCCGTTCCTGTTCAATCCGTACAGTAACCTGATCCTGCCGCTTGTGCTGTATGAGCTGCTCGTCATTTCGCTGCTCTATTGACCGGCGCAAGCGGCGCGACGCCAAAAACGCCATCCCCTTCGCGTTCGCTGCGCGGAAGGGATGGCGTTTTGCCGTCACGATGCGGGATTTACGCGCCGAGGCCGGAGTCCGCGTCGGCGCTTCCGCGCCGGCGCATAAACGGCCACCAGTTGTATGCTCCGAACAGCCGGACCATGACCGGAATGAACAGCGGCAGCATGATCAGCGCGTAGAGGAACAGGCCGACCAGCACGATGACCGCGATGTGCAGGATCGACATGACGCCCGCCGGCAGCATCGCGGCGAACGTGCCGCCGAGAATGATCGCCGCCGACACGATGACCAGGCCCATGTTCTTCATCGCGCTCAGGATCGCTTCGCCCGGCGACCGGTCCCGGTACTCGCGGAACCGGTCCATCAGGAAGATGCTGTAGTCGGTGCCGAGCGCCAGCAGCATGACGAAGGCGAAGAACGGCACCGCCCAGCCGAGCCCCGTCATGTCGAGCGCCCGCACGAACAGCGCTTCGGCGGCCGCCACCGACATGTAATAGGTCAGGATGAGCGACAGTACGAGATAGATCGGCATGACGAGCGAGCGGAACAGGACGACGAGAATGATCACCAGACCGATCAGCATCAATGTGACCGTGCGCGCATAGTCGTCCTCGGTGATATGCCGGAGGTCGTTGTTCACGCTCGAAATGCCGCCGACCGAGACATCGGCGCCTTCCAGCGGCGTGCCTTCCGCCATGTCCGGCGCGGCGGCCAGCAGCCGGTCGACCGTGTCCATCGCGAGGACGGAGTACGGATGGTGTTCGAGCACGACCTCGAATTTCACCGTCCGCCGGTCCTCGCTCATGTAGATGTCGAGCGCCTGCCCGAACTCCTCGGACGCGATCGCTTCCTCGGGCAGATACCAGCCCGCAAGCTGCGGATCGGGCGACGACGACAGTCCGCTCAGATACGCCCGCGCCGACTCCAGCCCGGCCACGACCTGCTCCAGGCCGTCGGCCGACTGGCCGAGGCCGTCGGTGAGCTCGCCGAGCTGATCGATCAGTCCCGCGAGGCCGTCCGCCAACTCGGCCTGGCCGTCCGCGAGCTGCGCCGCGCCGCCCGTCATCTCGGGCAAGCGCTCCAGGATGGCGCCCTGGCCGGCGGCGGCCTGCGCAAGGCCGGTCTGCAGCTCCTTCAACCCCGCCGCGATTTGCGCCAGACCGCCGGCCAGTTCCCGCTGACCCGCAGCCGCCTGGCGCAGCCCCGCGTTCGCCTGCTCCAGGCCGGCGCCGAGCCCGCCGAGCTGTTCGTTGAGCTGCGCCAGCGCCGCGCCCAGCCCGGCCGCGCCCTCCTGAAGCTGCTTCGCCGTGCCCTGCAGACGCAGGAAATCTTCGTCCGCCGTCAGCTCGGGATGCTTGAGCGCGAGGCCGTCCATGCCGGCCGCGAGCCCGGCCAATCCTTGGGACAGCTCGCCGTGCCGGGTCGCGACCTCGCCGTAGCCGGCCGTCAGTTGCTCCAGACCGCCGGCGATCTGCTCGTACCCCGCGAGCAACTCGCCGGCGGCGGCGGCGAGCTGTTCCGCGGCCTCCTGCGCTTCCGCGGCGCCGGACGCCAGCTCGCCGGCCCCGGCTTCGCCGCCGCGCAGTCCCTGCTCGAGCTGGCGCAGACCGCTCTCAAGCTGCTCGAGGCCGGAGCGCAACGCTTCCGTGCCCTGCGCCAGCCGCGCGGCGCCGCCCACCGCTTCCTCGAGCTGCGGCGCGTTCGCCTTGAGCTCCGCGCTCGCCTCGGCGAGCCCGTCGCTGATCCGGCTCAGTCCTTCGCCGCCCTGCCCGAGCCCGCTGTCCAGCTCCGACACCTGGCTGACCACCTGAAGTTGCTCGAGCGGCTGCCCGGTCGGCCTCGTGGCGCTGCGCACCGACGCGACGCCGTCGGTCTCGAGCAGCCGGCGGGAGATCTGCTCGACCGCGGCCAGCCCTTCCGGCGTGTCAAGCGGCGTCGAGCTGCGCCACACCACCGTCGTCGGCAGCGTCTCGCCGGGACCGAAGCTTTCGGAAATGATATTGAACCCGCGCACCGATCCGTACCGTTCGCCGATCTCGTCAAGCTGATTGAACGTGACGGCATTCTTGTAGCCGACGAGCAGCGGTACGGCCAACACGGCGATGATCGCGAGCGCGCCGAGCGGCCGCCCGAGCGCGAACGAGCCGACGGCGCCCCACAGCCGGCTCTCCTGGTGCTCGAGGGACCCCCGGAGCGGCCAGAACAGCGCCTTGCCCAGCACCGCCATGAAGAACGGCACGATCGTCACGAGCGCGATCAGCATGACCGCGACGCCGACCGCCACGGCGACGGCCGAGCGGTACAGCGAGAACGTCGACAGCCCGATCGAAAGGAAGCCGACGAGCACCGCCAGTCCCGCGAACAGCACCGTCTTGCCGGCCGTCCGGTAGGTGCGGAGGATCGCCTCGACCTTGTCGCCGTCCTTCGCAAGTTCCTCCTTGAACCGGCTGATCAGGAGTATGCAGTAGTCCGTCCCGATGCCGAACATGACCGCGACCATGAAGATCTGCGTGAAATTGGAGAGCGGGAAGTCCGCATACTCCGCCAGGTACGCCACGACCGCCTGGGCCGCCAGATAGCTGATCCCGACGGTGAGCAGCGGAATGAGCGGCGCGACGACCGACCGGAAGACCGCGATCAGGATGACGAGGATGAAGACGATCGTGATGATCTCGGTCCTTTTCACCCCTTCTTCGGAGCTCTGGATGACGTCCTCCGCGATGACCCATCCGCCGGTGATATAGTGCTCCACATCCACCTCAGCCAGCGCCCCGTACAGCGCGTCCATTTCCTCCGCCGCCGTCCGGCCGTCGAACTCGACGTTCACGAGGACGAGCGCGGTCGTCCCGTCTCCGGACAGCATCTTCGCCGCGAGCTCCTCGCTGTCGAACGGCGAAGTGATCGACACGATGCCGAGCGCGTCGGCGCCGTCCCGCAGCCGCTCGATCCCGGCCTTCACCGACTCGAGATCGCCGTCCGAGAGCCCCGACTCGCGGTGGAACACGAGCACCGTCGAGCTGCCGTTTTCGCCCAGATCGGCGAGCATCTCGTCGGCGATGACGGACGGATAGCCGTCCGGCACGGTGATCTGCCCTTTGTCCCGCACCAGTTCGGCCAGATTCGGCGACGTGAGCACGAGGCCCGCCGCCGCGGCCAGCCACAACACAAGCACCAGCCAGCGCCACTTCACAATCTGTCTCATATGGTTGCTCTTCCCCTTCCTTCCAGATCCGCAAGCTTGTCGACCAGTTTCTCGTAGGTTTCGACAAATTGCAGCGCCTCGTCGCGGCTGAACTGGTTCATGATCGTCGAAAGCTGCGCCCGGATTCGCCCGTCGACCGCTTCGGCCAACTTCCGGCCCGCCTCGGTCAGCGACAGATAGATCACCCGCCGATCCTTCGCGTCCGGGACACGCTCGATCAGCCGCTTGTCGAACAGCCGCGTCATGATCGCCGTGATCGAACTTTTGGCCACGCCGAACACATCGGCCAGCTCCGACGAAATCGACCTTCCGTTCATGCGGAGATAGCGGATCACCAGATATTGGTCCAGCGTAATGTCCTCTTCGCCGATGCACCTGCGGATCAGAGCGTTCACCCGCCGATGCATGCGGTAGGTCGCCTCTTCATACCTTCGGATGATGGATTCCATCAATTCCCGGTCCAACGGTTTGTCCCCGTTTGCGCGTTTCATGACCCGCTCCCTGCCGTTCGTTCTCCACAATAGTTCGACAATCGAATCATTTCATTGTAGAACTATATCATGGCTGCGATTGTCCCGTCAAATGACACACCGTCACGGGCAAAAAAAACAAGGCCGCGCTCTCCGCACGCGGCCGTTTCCGCGACCGGCTACACCCGGTGCCCCCCGCTGGATTGCGGCAAGCGGATCGTTACGGTCGTCCCTTCGCCGCTGCGGCTGTCGTATCGGATGTGCCCGTCGTGCTCCTCGATGATTTTGTGGCTGATCATAAGACCGAGGCCCGTGCCCTTCTCCTTCGTCGTGAAAAACGGCTCCCCGAGACGACGCAAAATGTTTTCCGGGATGCCGCCTCCCTGATCGACGACCTTCACCATCACGTCCTCGCCGTCCCGCTCGATCGCAATCACCAGCAGGCCGCCGGTCGGCATCGCCTCGATCGCGTTCTTCACGATGTTCACGAACACCTGCTTGAGCTGGTTCTTGTCGCAGCGGACGATGCACGGCTCCGGCGTCATCTGCTCCTGAATGATCACATTGCTCAGAATGGCCTGGCTGCTGAGCAGATCAGCGACCTCGTGCATGATCAGACGGACATCCTGGGCCCGATAATCGGAGGTCTGCTGCGGCTTGGCCAGCACGAGCAGTTCGCCGAGAATCATTTCGATCCGGACGAACTCCTGGTCCATGATCTCGTAGTACCGTTCGGCCTGCTCGCCGGTCGCATTCATGAGCAGCTTGGAGAACCCCTTCAGCGAAGTCAGCGGGTTCCGGATCTCGTGGGCGATGCCCGCCGCGAGCTGGCCGGCCATCTTCAGCTTCTCCGATGTGCGCAGCAGCTCCTCGGTCCGGTTTTCGATCGTCACGTCCCGCACGAAGCCCGCGAGCAGTCGGGTATCGTGACTCTCGTCCTTCATCCATTTCGCGTAAGCCTGGATGATCCGGATGTTGCCGTCCGGCGCGAAGATGCGGTATTCGTATTTGAGCTCCCCATCCGCGTCGGATCCGGTACGTCCGAGGAAATATTGCGCCAGACCGGGCCTGTCCTCGGGATGCACGATATTCAGGAAAGCGTCCATGTCGTTACCAAAATCGGTCTGCTTGTACCCGAAGACGGCGTACGCTTCATCCGACCAGTAGAGCCCGTTCGTCTCGGGATGCCATTCGAAATAGCCGAAGCCCGAGACGCGCTGGGCAAGCATCAGATTGGCCCGGAAGCGCCGCAGCTCCTCCTCCTTCCGTTTCCGTTCCGTGATGTCGCGGCAGACGGCCAGAATTCGCTCGACCGCCCCCTGCTCGTCGCGCACGATGACGAATGACGCCATGAACCATATGTATTCCCCGTCCCGATGGCGCGCCCGGAATTCCCGCGCGCCCCGGTTCGCGAGGTAAGCCTCGGTTACTTCCGCAACATGCCGGATGCACGGGTGATCCTTCGGGATTCCCGCCTGCTCCCCCGGCAGGAGATGGATGCCGATCCGCGACAGATCATCGGGCTGAATGAAGATCAGACCTGACCGGCCCACCACTTCTTCCGGACGATAGCCAAGCTTGCGTTCAACCGATGGCGATATGTGTTCGACGGTCATGTCCGTATTCAGACTGACGTAGATGTCATCCGATTGCCGGATGAGCGGAGCGAACAGATCGCCCGTCATGTGCCAGCAGTCATCCAGTTGGTTATGTTTCCGCATCGCTGCACGCTCCAGTATCCACGTTTTCACTCCGCGCCCGTCAATACCTCTTGCTGCCCGCTGCGCACGAGACCGCTGTAGAAGCCGGACAGCGCCATCAATTCCGCATGCGTGCCCTGCTCGATGATGCGGCCCAGGTCCAGCACCAGAATGCGGTCAGCGCGCCGGACCGTGTTCAATCTGTGTGCGATCACAATGCTCGTGCGCCCGGCCATCAACCGGTACAGGGCTTCCTGAATATGTAATTCCGTTATGGTGTCGATGCTGCTTGTCGCCTCATCGAGCACGAGGATCGCCGGATCGGCCAGAATCATCCGCGCAATCGCCAACAGTTGGCGCTGCCCCTGACTGATGCCGCCGCCGTCCTGGCGCAGCATCGTATCGTAGCCTTGCGGCAGTTTCATGATGAACCGGTGCGCGTTCGCTTCCTTCGCCGCCCGCTCGACCTCTTCATCCGTCGCGTCGAGCCGCCCGTAGCGGATGTTTTCCCGGATCGTTCCTTCGAACAGGAAGACGTCCTGGGGCACGAACCCCATCGACTTTCGAAGCGACTCGCGCGTCACGCCGCGAATATCCCGGCCGTCGATCAAGATCCGCCCGCCGTCCGGCTCGTAGAATCGCGCGAGCAGTTGGACGATCGTCGTCTTGCCCGCTCCGGTCGGCCCGACCAAGGCGACCATCTCGCCCGGGCCGGCGCGGAACGAAACGCCTTCGATCGTCGGCACGCCCGGCTCGTAGGCGAACGAGACATTGTCGAAAACAATCTCTCCCCTGACCTTGCCGATCGGCGTCGCGCCGCGTTCATCCGCCGTCTCCTCCTGTTCGTCGATCACTTCGAACACGCGTTCCGCGCCGGCGACAGCCGACAGAAACGTGTTGAACTGGTTCGCCAGGTCGTTCAGCGGACGGGTGAACTGCCGCGCATATTCGGCGAACGTCACGATGACGCCGATCGAAACGATTCCCTTGAGTGTAAGCAGCCCGCCGGCGCCGGCGACGACGGCGAAGCTCATGTTGTTCAGCATGTTCATCAGCTTCGGAATGAAGCCGGAGTAGACCTGCGCCCGATAGGCGGATTCCCGCAGCAGAGCGTTCTTCTCCATGAACTCGCCGATGACGGCGCGCTCGCGAGAAAAGCTTTTCACAATCCGTTGGCCGGACAGCGTCTCCTCGACAAAACCGTTGAGCGCCCCCGTGTTCCGCTGCGTCTCCTTGAAATAGCGGCCGGTCCGGTTCGTGATCCACCGCATGCCCGCGAACATGACCGGCACGATCGTCAGCGTGATCAGCGTCATGACCGGGCTGAGCCAGATCATGAGTCCGAGCATGCCCGCGAACGTGAGCAGGCTGGAGACAAGCTGGATGAACGAGCTGTTCAGCGTCTGGCTCACGTTCTCGATGTCGCTCGTCATGCGGCTCATCAGCTCGCCGTGCTGACGCTTCGTGAAGTACGTGATCGGCAGCCGGTGGAGCGCATCGAACAGATCGGCCCGGAGACGAGCGACGGTGCGCTGCGCGACGCCGATCATCCAGAAGCTCTGCAGCCACCCGGCCGCGCCCTGCGCGACATAGACCGCGCCGAGGACGAGGATCAGCGCGGCGAGCCCTTCGTAATCGCCGGGCACAAAATAATCGTCGATCGCCCGGCCCAGCAAATACGGACCGAGCAGTCCGAGCGTCGAACTGATCGCCGTCATGGCGAAAATGGCGGCGAGCAGCCGCTTGTGCGCGGCCAGATACGACCAGATGCGCAGCAGCGTCGGAAGCCACTGCTTCGGCCGCTGTCCGCGCCCTCTCCGCCCGCCGGGACCGGCATGCCCGCCGTGCCCCGCGTGCCCGGCATGTCCGCCTCGCCGGTCAGCCATGGCGCACCGCCTCCTCTCCGAACTGCGAGCGGACGATGCGCGCGTACAGCGGCGACGTCCGGAGCAGCTCGTCGTGTGTCCCGAAGGCATGAAGCCGTCCGTCCTCGAGGATCAGGATCACATCCGCCCGCATGGCCGCGGAGATCTTTTGCGTGACCAGCAGAATCGTGCACCGGTACGCCTTCAGCGCGTCGAGCAGCGCCGCTTCCGTCTTCGCGTCCAATGCGCTCGTGCTGTCGTCGAGCAGCAGCACCCGGGGCTTTCGGATGAGCGCCCGCGCCACCGCGAGCCGCTGCTTTTGCCCGCCGGACAGATTGACGCCCTTCTGCCCGAGCACCGTCTCGTACTGCTCCGGCAGCCGCATGATCGTCTCGTGAATTTGCGCGGCCCGCGCCGCTTCCACGATTTCCTCCCGCGTGGCGTCTTCCTTGCCCCAGAGCAGATTTTCCCGCACCGTTCCGGAAAACAGCACCGCCTCCTGCGGCGCGTATCCGATCTGCGCGCGCAGCCAATCCGGATCGCAGGCGCGCACATCGCGCCCGTCGATTCGGACGGCGCCCTCATCGGGATCGAACAGCCGCGGGATGAGTTGGATGAGCGACGACTTGCCGGATCCGGTCGCGCCGAGAATGGCCGCCGTCTGCCCCGGCCGGACGGCGAACGTCAACCGTTCGAGCGCCGGATCGGCCATGCCGGGATAGCGGAACGTGACGTTCTCGAACGCGATCTCCGCGCCTTCTTCCCGTGCAGCGGCGGCTGCAGCCCGGTCCGGACCTGCATCCGTTCCGGCCGCGCCTGCCGCCGGGGCCGATCCCCGTACCGCATCGGTCCCGCCTGACCAGGTCTCCCGCTCCTCCGTCCGCAGCACTTCCGCGATCCGGCCCGCGGACGCCTTTGCGCGGGCCAGGCTCGTCACGATCCAGGACAGCATCGAAAACGCGGCCATGATGCGCGTCGCATAGTTGACGACGGCGACGATCTCGCCCACTTCCGCGCGGCCGCCCCGCACCTCCGCGCCGCCGAACCAGAGCAGCAGCAGAATGCTCATGTTCATGACCATGAGCAGCGCCGGCACCGTCAGCTCGACGATCCGGATCGCGGAAATCGTGCGGTTCATCAGCTCCTCGTTCGCCTGCGTGAACCGTTCCCGTTCGCGGGCATAGCGCACCATCGCCCGGATGAGCCGCATGCCGAGCAAATTTTCCCTGAGCAGCCCGTTCGTCCGGTCCAGCCGGGTCTGCACCGCCCGGAACAGCCGGAAGCCACGATTCATCATCCAGACGAGAACGGCGAAGAGCACGGGCGAAATCAGCAGCAGGATCAGCCCGAGCCGCAGGTTGATCGTCAGCGCCATGACGAGTCCGCCGATCATGATGAGCGGCGCCCGCATCATGACGCGCAGGCTCATGAACACCGCGTTCTGCACCTGGGAGACGTCGCTCGTCATCCGGGTCATCAGCGTCGCGGCGGAGAAACGGTTGAACACGGCGTACGGAAAAGACTGCACCCGCTCGTACATTCCGGCGCGCACGTCATAGGCGAAGCCCTGGCTCACATGCGCGGCGAAATAACTGTTGATGATGCCGGAGGCGAAGCCGATCAGCGCGAGGGCCGTCATCCAGAGGCCGATCCGCAGCACCGCTCCGGTATCCCGGGGCAGGATGCCCTCGTCGATGATGCGGGCCATCAGCACCGGGTGCCACAGCTCGACGACAAGTTCGACCAGCATCAGGACGAGGGCGATGGCCGCGGCCATCCGGTACGGTTTCAAATAGCGCATCAAATATCGCACGATCGCACCCCTCCCGTGTCAGCTTGCGTGCTGCCGAATCCGCCGGAACCCGCGCGCCGCGGGCTCCCCGGCTTCTTCCGCGTGCGGCCTCCGGTCTTGCCCGTTCCCTACAGTTCGACCGATTCGCCGGGGGCGAGCGGAAGCCCCTCGATGCCGGCGGCCTTCAGCCGCTCCGTGAACGCCTTCCCGTCCTGCGCGATGAGCGGGAACGTGTTGTAATGGATCGGCACGACCCGCTTCGCGCGCAGCCATTCCGCGGCCGTCAGCGCGTCGTCGGGACCCATGGTGAAATTGTCGCCGATCGGCAGGAATGCGAGATCGATAACATGACGCTCGCCGATGATCTTCATGTCGCCGAACAGCGCCGTGTCGCCCGCGTGATAGATCGTGCGGCCTTCCGCGGTCAGCAGCATGCCCGACGGCATGCCCATGTACACGAACGTTTGCTCGCCCGCCGGCTGATATCCCGAGCCGTGGAACGCAAGCGTCAGCTTCACCGTGCCGAAATCGAACTTCCATGAGCCGCCGATGTGCATGGGATGGCTCTTGCAGCCCTGCCACGCGGCATAGACGGCGAGCTCGTTCGGCGCGATGACGACCGCATCGCAGCGCTTCGCGATCTCGAAGGCGTCGCCCACGTGATCGTTGTGGCCGTGCGTGAGCAGCACGTAGTCCGCCTGGACCTCGCTCGCGGCGATCGGCGCGGTCGGATTGCCGGTCAGGAACGGATCGAAAAGGAGTTTCCGGCCTCCCGTCTCGACCAGCACGCAGCTATGGCCGTAATACGTCAGCTTCATTTCCCTCACCCCTGCATTTCAAAATATTGTCACCGACATTTCCATTATCCGAAAATCGCGCCCGAATGTCCATGCTTCAAGCGTTTTCCGGCACATTGACATCGCCCGGAGCGGACGCTACGATGAAGTGCAAACGGAGGCGAAGCCGGTTGCCCGGGAACCGGCACGCCGACGATGAGAGGGGGAGTCCCCGTTGACCGGTCCACACGACCTGATTGCCGCCATGCCGAAGATCGATCTCCATCTCCACCTGGACGGCTGCGTCCGGCCGGAAACGCTGATCCGTCTGGCCCGCGAACGGAAGCGGCCGCTTCCGGAGACGGCTCCGGAGCGCTTGCTGCCCTGGATGCGGGTCGCGCCCGACAACGCGAATCTGACCGAGTACCTGACCAAATTCGATTTCGTCCTGCCGCATCTGCAGGACCGGGAAGCGCTCGAGATCGTCGCCTTCGAGTGCGTGAAGCAATCGGCGGACAGCGGCGCCGTCCATGTTGAGGTCCGCTTCGCCCCGATGCTGCACACCCGGGAAGGCCTGACGGCGGACGACGCGATCCGCGCCGTCATCGCCGGCCTCAGGCGCGGCGAAGCCGAATGCGGCATCCCGGCGCGCGCGATCGTCATCTGCATGCGCCATCACGATGAAGCGACGAACCTTCGGACCGTCGAGGCCGCCGCCCGCTTCGCCGGACGCGGCGTGGCCGCCGTCGACCTCGCCGGCGACGAGTCGCGCTGGCCGACATCCGCCTTCCGCCGGGTGTTCGAAGCCGCCGCCGCGCTCGGCCTTCAGGCCACGATCCACGCCGGCGAGGCGGACGGTCCGGAGAGCATCCGCGAAGCCGTCGAACGGCTGGGCGCCGTCCGGATCGGCCACGGCGTCCGCGCGCAGGAAGACCCGTATGTGACGGCATTGCTCAAGGAACGCCGGATTCCGCTCGAAATGTGCCCCACCAGCAACATCCAGACGCGGGCGGTGCCCGGCGGGTGGGACGCCTACCCGCTGCGCCGCTATGCCGCGGACGGACTCGTCGTCACGGCGAACACCGACAATCCGACGGTCTCGGGCACGACAATCGCGGACGAGTATCGGCTCCTTCACGACAAGCTGGGCATGACACCGCGGGAGATCGCGGCGCTCGTCCTGAACGCCGCGGACGCGGCCTTCCTCGAACCGGAAGCGAAGACGGCGCTCAAGGCGCGCGTGCGGTCCGGGCTTGCCGCCCTCGGGCTGGCCGCGGACCAATAAAAAAAGCGCCCGATGCATTGCCATGCATCGGGCCAAGTGATCAGTGACGGATATGGAAAATGGAGATGGATAGCATGAACCGGAAACCCCAGCTTGTGCTGGATGTCGGCAACGTGCTGTTCAGCGACCTGGAAGCGTTCTGGCGCGCGCTGGCCGATCTGGCGGGCGCGCCCCTGGACGAAATCCGGGCCCGCTACCGCAGCGAAATGCGCGTCCCGCTCTGGACGGGCCGCGCGCCGGAGCCGGACTTCTGGTCCTGGCTGGCCGGCGCTTGGCCGGGTCTGGACATCGCCGAAGCCCGAAGGGCGCTGGCGGACAGCATCAAGCCGCTCCCGGCGCTGGATTGCATTCCGGCGTGGAGCGCCCTTGCCGACTTGCATATCCTCAGCAATCACCGCGCGGAATGGATCCGCCCGGCGCTGCGTCATGTTCTTCCCTGGTTCGCCGGCGTGACGATCTCCAGCGAGGCCGGCTTCGCCAAGCCGGATCCGGAGATCTACGCGGCCGCCGCAGCGAACATGCCTTCCGGCGCTCCCGTCCTGTTCGTCGACGACAAGCCGGACAATCTGCGGGCTGCGGAATCGTTCGGATGGCATACGCTGCTTGCCGACGCGGCGGACGGGTGCTGGATGCAGAAGGTCGAGCCCCTGCTTCGGCGGCTCGGTTGACCTTATTCCTTCACGCTGCCCAGCGCCACGCCTTCGATGATGTACCGCGACAGCAGGAAGTAAACGATGAACAGCGGTATGGCCGTGAGCGACAGACCGAGATAGATCGAACCGTACTCCGTCTTGTAGATGTCGCCCCTCAGCAGGTTGACCATGATCGGCAACGTGTAGTAGTCCTGCTTGGTCAGCAGAATGAGCGGCATGAACAGGTTGTTCCAGCTTCCGACGAAGACGAAGATTGCCTGCGTCGCCACCGCCGGCATCATGATCGGCAGGATGATCCGGTTGAACGTCGCGAACTCGCCGGAGCCGTCCACCCGCGCCGATTCCACGATTTCGAACGACAGCGCGCCGAGCAGATACTGCCGCATGAAGAACACGATGGCCGGCGATGCGATCGCGGGCAGGATGAGCGGCAGATGGTTGTTCGTCCAGCCGAGCTGGTACATGAACTGGTAGAAGCCGACCGCGCTGGCCTGGGCCGGAATCAGCATGATCAGCACGATGAACGTGAAGAACGGCTGCCGGAACCTCCAGTTGTACACCACGAGCGCATACGCCGTCAGGGCGGAGAAATACACCGCGCAGAGCGTCGTGCCCGCGGAGATGATGAACGAATTCATGAGACCCGTGAGCGGATCGAAGCTCTTGCCGACCAGAACTTCCAGATTCCGCATCAAGTGGCTCGAAGGCAACAGCGAAAGTCCGGCCTGGATCTGGGGCGTCGAGCGCGTCGCATTGACGAACATGATCCAGAACGGCATGATGCTCATCAGCGCCAGGAATACGCAGACGATGTAGATGAACGTCCGATTCAGCTTCAGGGCGAAGGTGTTGGTCTTCTTCGTCGCACTATACATGGGTCACGCCCCCTTGTGCCCGCGCCGCCTTCCGGATCCGCTTCTCTTCCTTCTTCGTGCGCGCCGCGTCGCGGTCGCGCAGCATGTAGAACAGGATTGCCGACAACACCGCCGCGATCAGGAACAGGATCATGCTGGCCGCGGCCGCTCGATTGTACAGATATTGCCCCTTGAACGCCTGGGCGTAGATGAACATCGACGCGGTGTAGGTCGAGTTGTCCGGACCGCCGCTTTGGAACAATTGCGGAATATCGAACATTTGCAGACCGCCGATCATCGACGTGATCAAGACGAACAGCATGATTGTCTTGATGCCCGGAAGCGTGATCTTCGTGAACTGCTGCCAGCCGTTTGCCCCGTCGATGGCCGCCGCCTCATACAGTGCGGGATTGATGCCCAGCACGCCGGCGATCAGGATCAGCATGGTATGGCCGTACCACATCCAGTACTGGATAAACGACACGATGCCCCGCGCCGTCCACTTGTCCAGCAGGAAGTTGACCGGCTCGCTCGACCATCCGAGCATCTGATACAGGCTGTTGACCGGCCCGATCGGATAAGCGAACAGCGAGCTGAACAGCACGGCGATCGTACCTGCCGTGATGACGTTGGGCATGTAGAACAGGATTTTGAATGCGCCTTGCCCCCGGATGTTGAGCCGCTTGTTGGTGAACCACGCCGTGAGCAGCAGCGCGATCCCGAGCTGGGGTATGAAGTTGAGGATCCAGATGATCCCGGTGTTCACGATCGACTTGCGGAACAGCTCATTCTCGAACAGCAGATTCTTGAAGTTGTCGAACGGATTGTCCAGGATGTGGAATTCCCTTGTGTTGACACCCTTCAAATCGGTAAACCCGATGAGTGCCGTGTAAAGGATCGGGTACAGCGAAAATACCAGGAACGCCAGCACAAAGGGAAGGCAAAAGATGTAGCCGTACCTGGAATAGCTGATGGAACGCCGGCGCAAAGGCAATCACCCCCCAAACGATGTAAACGGGGCGGGGGTTGCCCGCCCGCCCCGTATGGCGCCCGGTATCAGCTGTCGATGCCGAGTTCGTCCCTGACCGTGCTCTTGAAGTCCGCGATCGCCTGGTCGCGGCTCTTGTTGCCGGCCGTGTACTCGCGAACCTGAGCCCGCCAGATGTCATTGATCGATTGGTCATACTGCGTCAGGTTCTTGCCGGTTGCGAACTTGTTGGCCGGCACGAACACGTCGAACATGTTTTGACCGCCGAGGAAATCGAGCTCGCCGTTCGACTTCGCCATGACGACGGAGGATGCGACCGTGTCCTTCGTGCCTTGCTCGCCGTCGACCATCGTGCCGTTCGCCCAGAAGTATTGCAGGCCTTGTTCGGAAGTGTCCAGCGTCACCCAGTAGATGAAGTCGGCGACCGCCTTCTTCTTCGCTTCGTCCTTGAGCACTTCCTTGTTGGCGAGCAGCCAGGTGCCGCCCCAGAAGAACCCGACCGGCGGTTCGGTGATCGCCCAGTCGCCCGCGGTTTCAGGCGCTTGCTGGCCGATGACGTAGTTGATGAGCCATGCCGGACCGAAGAAGCCGAACACTTTCTTCGGACCCGTGCCCTTCATGTCGGCGAACCAGGCTTCCTGCCAGTCTTGCGTGTCGTTGTGATAGCCGTTGTCCTTCAGACGCTTCGACAGGTCGAGGAACTCTTCGCGCTTCGGGTCGATGTACAGCTTGCCGTCGACGATCCAGCCCTTGTCGGAGCTGTTCTCGATCGCGTGCCAGATGTCGCCGTCGCCGGAGACGATCGCGTAGCCCTTCTGCTTCAGCTTCTCGGCCGCCGCGAAGAACTTGTCCCAACCCGGGCCGACTTCGTTCTTGATGGTGTTCGGATCGTCCGTGCCGAACACGTCCTTCGCGATCGAGCGGCGATAGATGAACGCGCCGCCGGTAGCCTGATAGCCGAGCGCCTTCAGCACGCCGTCCTTCGAGCCGATGTCGATCGTATACTCGGCGATCCCGGCTTCTTGCACCATTTGGTCCGTCAGACCGAGGTCGGCATACGCTACCGCGAAATCGGACATGTCGCCCTGCGAATATTTCAGGATGAATGCCGCTTCTGCCGCGTAGATGTCCGGAGCGTCCTTGCCGCCGGCGGCCAGAGCCTGGTCAAGCGCCGGTTGGTAAGCGTTGTCCGTCGTCGCGATGATCGTCGAAACGAACTCGACGTTCCGATCGGGGAACAGTTGCTTGTACTTCTCGGTCATGTTCGGGATTTCGTTCGTGAAGGACCACAGGTTGATCGTGACCTTCTCGTTCGAGCCCGAACCGCCCGACGCCGAGCTGCTGCTCGAGGAGCTGCTGCTGGACGAGCTGCTGCCCGAGGAACCGGAGTTGTTGTCTTTCTTGCCCCCTCCGCACGCCGCGATAAGCGATGCCAGCATGATGATCGCGGTGATCAGTGCCAGTGTTCTTTTCATTTCCTCTTTTCTTCCTCCCTTTTCAATGCACATTTCTCTGAATGTACATTTTGTAAACGCAATCACAATTATAGAACCGACTCTGTAAGCGGATAAGGATACGGTCTTTGGGTATCTTCCTTCTTTTTTTGGGTCTGTGATTTGTTGGGACGTTCGCTTCCCGGCCTGCAAAAAAAAACTCCCGGTCCCGCTTCTTGCGGTCCGGAAGTTTCCCTGAACGCCGGTTCATGTCGCCGGGCCCGCGCCCGCCGCCGATTCCGCGGCCCGCGCCTCGCCCTGCTGCAACTGATACATCTGATAATATCTGCCGCGTCTGGCCATCAGCGACTCGTGGTTCCCGCGCTCCACGATGACGCCGCGGTCGAGGACGAGGATGAGGTCGGCGTTTCGGATCGTGGATAGCCGGTGCGCGACGATGAACGTCGTGCGGCCCTTTTTCACCACTTCGAGCGCCTCCTGGATGATCGCCTCCGTCTCCGTGTCGATGTTGCTGGTCGCTTCGTCCAGGATGAGAATCGCCGGATCGAACGCAAGCGCGCGGGCGAACGAAATGAGCTGCCGCTGCCCGGCCGACAACGTGCTGCCCTTCTCCAGCACCGGCTCGTCGATGCCGCGCGGCAGGTGCTTCAGCACCCGGTCGCCGGCGACCTCGGCCAGCGCCCGCGCAGCCTTCTCCCGCGTGATCCGGGGATCGCCCATCGTGATGTTCGTCTCGACCGTGCCCGTGAACAGGAACGGGTCCTGCAGCACGATGCCCATGTGCGCCCGGAGCGCCTGGCGCGGGATTTCCCGCGTGTCGACGCCGTCGATCGTGATGCTGCCGCGGTCCGGATCATAGAAGCGGAAAAGCAGGTTAATGATCGAGCTTTTGCCCGACCCGGTGTGGCCGACGAGCGCGACCGTCTGCCCCTGCTTCGCCTCGAAGGAGACGCCCTTCAGCACCGGTTCGCCTTCCTTGTACGAGAACCAGACGTCGCGGAACGCGACATCGCCCTTGTAGCGCGGAATGCGCGCGTCCGACACGTCCTCGCCCGGCTCGTCGAGCAGGACGAACACCCGCTCCGCCGAGACGAGCGCCGTCTCGAGGTTCGGGAGCTGATTTACAATGTTGACGATCGGATCGAACAGCCGGTTCAGGTAGTCGACGAACGCGTACAGCACGCCGAGCGACACGATCGCCTCCGGCCCCGACAGCCGCTCCGCCCCGAAGTACCAGATCACGGCGACATAGGCAAGGTTCCGGATGACGCCGACGAGGTTCCAGCTTGTCAGCGAGTTCAGCGTGAGCAGCTTGTTCTTGTAGACGAAGCTCCGGTGGTTGTAAACCTCGAATTCCTCTTCCACCTTCTTCTCGCGCCGGAATGCCCGGATGACGGCCATCCCCTGGATCGCCTCGTTGATCCGGCCGTTGATCTCGCTCAGCGTCGCGCGGATCACGCGGTTATACCGCCGGGCGAACCGGCCGTAGACCCAGATCCACAGCGCCAGAATCGGCACGATGAGCAGGCAGATCGCCGCCAGCCGCGCATCGAGCAGGAACATCGCGAAGAGAATGCCGACCATGTTGACGCCGCCGGTGAAAAAGTTCGCCAGCACCGTCACATACAGCTCGCGGATCGCCTCCGTGTCGTTCGTGATGCGGGAGACGACTTTGCCGGCCGGCAGGTTGTCGAAGAAGCGGACCGCGAGCCGGTTCACCTGCGCGAACACGTCGTTCCGCATCCGGAGGATGATCCGGTTCGCAGCCGCCTGCAGGTAGTAGCGCTGTCCGTACGCGAAGAACGCCGACAGCACCGTCAGGCCGAAATAGAACAGGCAGAGACGCAGCATCCCGTCCACTTCGGGACGGAAGAAACGGTAGATCTCGCCCGCGCCGATCCGCTCCGCCGGATAGACGGCCGTCCGGCCGCCGGACTCGATCACGACCGCGCCCTCCGCGTTCACCGAGCGGGCTCCGTCGTAGGCGATCGGCTGCGGGATGAAGTAGTACTCCCTTCCGATCTGCAGGATGCGGACCTCGCCGCCCCGCTCCTCGCCCGGCGCGAAATGGTCCGCGCGCTTGTACAGCCGGCCGCCGTATTCGACCGTCCACGCGTCTGCCGCGGATACCTCGCGCCACGGTTGCTCGATGCCCGAGATGTGCACGTCGATCAGCCGCTTCGCCACGAACGGGCCGGCCAGGTTGGTGCCGACGGACACCGCCAGCATGGCGATCGCGAGCAGCAGTTGCCATTTGTGCAGCATCGCGTAGCGGACGAGCCGCCTGACCGTCTCGCGCTTGCCGGCCGTCCCCCGGTCGATGTCCAGATCCTGTTGAAACATCTCATCCGCGCTCATTCGTGTTCACCCGCTTCCGTTCCGGCGGCTTCCTCCATTTGCTGCCGTTCATATTGCTCCCTGTACCAGCCGCCGAGCGCGAGCAGCTCCTCGTGCGTGCCCTCCTCGACGATCCGCCCGTCTTCGAGCACGACGATCCAATCCGCGTGCTGGACGGCGGAGAGCCGGTGCGTGACGATGATCGTCGTCTTGCCCGCGCGCTCGCGCCGGATGTTCGCGATGATCTCCGCCTCCGTCCGCGCGTCGACCGCGGACAGCGCGTCGTCGAGCATCAGGATCTCCGGATCCCGGACAAGCGCGCGCGCGATCGCGACGCGCTGCTTCTGCCCGCCCGACAGCGCGACGCCCCGCTCGCCGACGAGCGTGTCCAGCCCGTCCGGCAGGAACTCCAGATCCTTCTTGAAAGCGGAAGCCTCGATCGCGCGCCACAGCTCTTCCTCGCCCGCGTCTTCGCGCGCGAACAGGATGTTGTCGCGTACCGACCGCGAGAACAGGAACTGCTCCTGCGGCACGTAGCCGAACCATGACTTGAGCCGGTCGGTCGGAATCTTCACGATCGGCACGCCGCCGATCGTGATCTCGCCCTCGCCCGGCGGATATTCGCGCAGGAGCTGCCGGATCAGCGTCGTCTTGCCGGCGCCGGTCCGGCCGACGACGCCCAGCGTGCCGCCGCGCGGCAGCGTGAGCGAGACGTCCCGCAGGTTGTCGACCGGCGAACCCGGATAGCGGAACGTCACGTTCCGGAACACGATGTCGCCCGGCGTCTCCGGCGCGTCCGCGGCTTCGCTTCCGTCCGCCGCGTACGGCACGTCCGGCACGTCCGGCTTGTAGTTCAGCGTCTCGTTCACCCGGTCGAGCGAGGCGTTGCCGCGCTGCATGACGTTGATCAGCTCGCCGACCGCGAACATCGGCCAGATCAGCATCCCGAGATAGACGTTGAAGGTGACGAGCCCGCCGATCGTCAGCTCGTTGTGGAAGACGAGCCAGGCGCCGTAGCCGAGACCGATCAGATAGCTCGCGCCCACGAAGATCCGCACCGTCGGCTCGAACAGCGCCTCGATCCGGACAACGCTCAGGTTTTTGCGGAACACGTCCTCCGTGACCTCCGCGAACCGGCGCTCCGCCGCCCGCTCCTGCACGTACGCGCGGATGACGCGGATGCCGGAGATCGTCTCGAGCACGCTCTCGTTCATGTCGCCGAACGCGTCCTGCGCCTTGATGAACCGCTCGTGGATCCAGCCGCCGTATTTGCTCGCGAGGATCGCCATGACCGGCAGCGGCAGCACCGCCATCACCGTCAGCTTCCACGAGACGAACACGGACATCATGAAGAGCAGGAGCGCCATCCACAGCGTCGAGTCCATCAGCGTCAGCATGCCAAAGCCGGCCGTCACACTGACCGCGTTCAGGTCGTTCGTCGCGCGCGCCATCAGATCGCCCGTGCGGTTTTTGTTGAAGAACGCGGGGGTCATTTTCAGAAAATGCCGCATCAGCCGCGAACGGAGCATCCGCTCCACGACGAACGAACCGCCGAACAGGTTGTAGTGCCAGACAAAAGATATGACATAGACAACGACCGTCAGGACGAGCAGCGCGACGAGCGTGAGCGTCAGGCTCCGCCAGCTCATCGTGCCCTGATAGATCGCGTCGATCGCGTCGCCGACCATCATCGGCGGCAGCACCTCGATGAGGCCGCTCAAGAACATCAGCGGGAATGCAATCAGGTAGCGTTTCCGCTCCTGCCTGAAGAACCATCCGAGTTTGCGAAGCACCGCCAACATGCAAGTCTCTCCTCTCTTCGCCGCAAACTGCGCCGAAAAAGCAAAACGCACACCGCAAAAAGCCGCGATGTGCTCCCAATGGCCCGATATGGGTACACGCCTATGGGTACACGCCGCGCCCCTTCCCGCGGCGTGCGTCTCTCAACGCTTCATGCGCCGGAACGCCTGTCAGGCAGACACCGGGACGAAGCGGCCGCGGGCAATGTTCGATTGGCCTCCAGATGGCGCAAGGAGGATATGGTCCATCCGATTGCCCTTCATTGCCCGCAGCTCCTTTCCGTTGCCGTTGTGTCTTCTCTCATGTCGTACAGTATCATGCCGTTCAACGAATTGTCAACGGATTTGTCCTGCTATAATGGTTCTTTACCGGGCCGGCCGGTGCCGGCTCGCGTCATACCCGGACATCCAGATTGGCGCCGATGAGCTGCATGGCCGGCACCGGCACCGGCTTCCTGCCCGGGTCCGCGTCCCCGAACGCTCCCGCCTTTTCGACCGAGATGCCCTTGAACTTCGTGTAGCTGGCGATGACGATGCGATGTGCACCGTGCGCGCGTCCGGTTTCCTTCGCGTCTTCCTCCCGCCGGGCTGCTCCGCCGGTTTTCCCGGCTTGTCCCGCCCGGTCGGCGCGCGCCGTTTCCGGATCGGCGGCTTTCGCGTCCTCCTTGTGGAACGCGTGCAATCCCGACGGCGCCGCCTGTCCGTTCCGGTCTCCGGCCGGGTGCGCGATCGCGTGCCCGGATGTCAACCGCGATTCTGCGGATTCCATCCCAAGCAACCTCCTTCCTTGTTCGGCAACTGGCTGGCATCCGGCGCGGTCCGCGGCCCGACTCCCGAGTCGGCCCGGCGCATCCCGCCGCCGATTAGCCCCTGTAGCTTTGCGCCCTTGCGCTTTCGCGCAGGTTGCCCTGATTCCCAAGTAGGACTTGCGCTCCCCAAGTATAGGAAACCTTTACTAATCCGTCAACCGGACGGTCCGCCTCTGCGGGCTTTTTGTCCCACAAAAAGCGCCGGAATTGCACCATGGATTCAATATAATGTAAAAATACATTATAATTTCTTCTTTTTCCGAAACCGCCCGACTGTGCTGCAAATTTGCAGTATATTGCGCCATTCCGGCACTCATCCGCAACATATCATGCATTTTTGCATTACATGCGCGCCATCCCGATGCTCACACGTTCCCGCCGGCAACATCAGGCCAGCAGCAGCCGCAGCCGCTCCGCGAGGAAAGCCTGGAACTTCGGATCAAGCAGCGCCTCGCGCGCGTGGGCGGGCGCCAGGCAGCACACCCGGCCCCGGCCGTAGTCGTGCTCCCAGCCGGCCAGCGATTCGCCGTCCGCCGAGCGCGACCGGAGGAACACGTTCGTCCTCGCCTCGTCCACCTCGACAAAATAATGCTCGTCGAACAGCGTCATCACCTCCGCACCGTCCGACGCGCGAATATACGTCACGTCCTGCATCGGCGGATGGTGCAGGAACCGGCCGCGCAGCATCTCCGTGTAGGCGCCGTCCTTGTCGTAGCCGGCCATGCCCGTGTGCCAGGCCAGCCAGCGGCCGCCGCTCTGCACGTAGTTGATGATCGCCGCCTCCGCCTCGGGCAGCATCCACGGGTCGAAGGGCTCGTCCGGCGCATTCAGCGGATTCTGCTTGAACAGCACCGCCGCGTCCGGCCGCTCCGCCAGCCGCGCCGCCAGTTCCCCGTGCTCCGCGAACGAGAGCGCGATGCCGCCGGCCGCCTCCGCCGCCTGCTCCAGCGCCTCCCGGATCATGTCTCCCGCATGCCAATAATCGCCGACCAGGGCGATGACCTTCTTCTTCATGCTCCGCTCCTCCCCGATTGCCGCACGGACCGCGCCGCCGCCATTACCACGGCAGCGGCTTGCCCGTGTAGTCCGTGTACGACGGCAGCGCCCCGATCTCCTGCGGCGCCAGCACCTGCGCGATGATGCCCCTGGCCGCATCGATCGCCTCGACCGTCGCCTTGTCGTTGAACTTGCCCGACATCCAGGATCGCACCCATCCCGGGTGGAAGCACATCACCTTGATGCCGTACTCCTGCAAATGGTTCTGCAGAATCGCCGACTGCATGTTGACCGCCGCCTTCGTCATGCAGTAGCCGTACTCGCGCTTCCGCCAGTTGTCCGCGATGCTGCCGGCCTCGGACGAAATGTTGACGAGCCGCTTCCCCTCGCCCTTCACGAGCAGATGGATCACGGAATTCGTCACCCGCAGCGTCCCGAGCGTGTTGACATTGTACATGTTCAGCATGTCGTCGAAATACAGGTCGCCGAACACGTCCTCCGAGCGGTCCCGGTTGATCGCGGCATTGTTGATCAGGATGTCGAGATGGTCCGTCTCCGCCTTCACAATGTCCGCCGCCCGCCGCACCGACATGTCGCTGCCGATGTCGAGCGGCACGATGCGCAGCTTCGGTTCCTTCTCCGCCAGCTCGCCGAGCTCGGGCCAATCCGGCATGAAGCTGCCCGCAAACACCCGGTACCCTTCGGCCAGCAGCACCTTCGCGAGCGCGAGGCCGAGCCCGCGGTCGCAGCCCGTCACATACGCCGTCTTCTCCATGTCAGTTCCCGCCTCCCGATGATGTGGTGAAATTCGGATCAAGCCTCGCCGCGCCGGGATTCTGGAGGAATCGCCGGCGGTATTCGCGGGGCGTAACCCCTTCGCTCTTCACGAAGCACGCGGTGAAATAGGCCGCCTGCTGGAAGCCGACCTCCTGCGCGATCTGGCCGACCGGCAGATCGGTCTGGAGCAGCAGCAGCTTCGCCTGGTCGAGCCGGTAATGCAGCAGATACTCCATCGGCGAACAGCCGAACTGCCGCTTCATGCAGCGCGCGATGTAGACCGGGTGGAAATTGAGCGCCTCGCCGAGCTCCTTCGCCGAGATCCGCTCGCGGAAATGCTTGCGCAGCCAGGAGGCGGCCTGGTCCGCGACCACCGCTCCCGGGCGCGGCTCCCGGGCGTCGGCGCCGGCGGCGAGCATCATCAGCACCTGCTGGAACAGGAGCTGCTGCTCCCAGCGCACCCAGTGCAGGTGGGAATCGCGCTCGAGCGCGACGAGCTGCCGCAGCACCTCGTACATTTTCGCCGGCTGCACGAGACGGCTGAACTGCGGCACGCGGATCCGGAACGTCTGCATCCGGAACGTCCGGCCCGGCTTCGGCGCGTCGTCCGCCCCGCCTCCGGTCTCCTCCGCCCCGTCGTCCGCCATCCGCCACGAGCCCGCCGTATGGAAATGCAGCCAGAATGAGACCGTTTTCTCCCTGCACCCGGCCGTCGGATAATGGTGCAGATCCGGCCGCAGGATCAGCGCGCAGCCCTCCGCCACTTCGTATTGCCGGTCTTCCTCCCCAATATACAGGCACCCTTGCGCGACGACAAGCAGGTCGAACTCGCCGATCGCGTACCGTTCGGGATGCTTCCGGCCGGGCCCGGCCACGCTGCTGCCCGCGCGGATATAGTGGGGAAGCGGAAGCGCGGTGAATTCGATCGTCGGCACGGCGCGTGCAGCTCCTTTCCGATGAGGTTGATTTCCTGATAGAAAAGGTTGTCCGCCTGATACTTCCGGCCGCGCAATCCGCCTATAATCAGAGCACAACCGGAATGTACGCGCTTTCGAAAAAATAGACCGCCGGTTGGGTGTGCGACATTCTTCATGCGGACATGCCCGCATCCGCCTCCATTATCGCACGCGCAACGGGCCTGTGGGAAGGAGCGAACGCATTTTGGCTCACGACATCTGCGCCATCGCCGTCAACCAGATCGGCTATCCCGCGCGGGCGGCGAAGATCGCCTGCTTCACGAAGGCGGGGGAATTCCGCGTCGTCGACGCCGCGACCGGCGAGACCGTCTTCGCCGGCCGCACGGGCGAGCTCGCGGACGATCCGAACAGCGGCGTCCGCGTGGCGCACGGCGACTTCACGGCGCTCTCCGCCCCCGGACGCTACCGGATCGAGATGGACGGCGAAACGTCGGCCGCTTTCGAAATCTCGGAACAACCCTACACGGAGCTGCATCGCGGCCTGCTCAAGGCGTTCTACTTTTTCCGCTGCGGCATGGACCTCACGCCCGAATACGCCGGCCCGTGGTCGCACGGCGCCTGCCATCTGTCGCCGGCCGTCGTGTACGACGATCCGGACCGCCGGATCGACGGCCGCGGCGGCTGGCACGACGCCGGCGACTACGGCAAGTACACGGTGCCCGGCGCGAAGGCGGTCGCCGACCTGTTGCTCGCGTACGAATGCTTCCCGGAAGCGTTCCGCCGGCCCGTGCCGATCCCGGAGACGGACGGCCGCATGCCGGATGTGCTGCACGAATGCCGGTACGAGCTGGATTTTCTGTTCAGGATGCAGGACGAAGCTTCGGGCGGCGTGCACCACAAGCTGACGACGCTCCGCTTCCCCCCGCTGGACCGGAAGGCGGAGGCGGACGACGGCACGCTGTACGTCATGCCGGTCTCGCCGACGGCGACGGCCGGCTTCGCGGCGGTCATGGCGCAGGCGTCCCGCATCTGCCGGCCGTTCGATCCCGCTTACGCCGACCGCTGCCTCGCGGCGGCGCGCCGGGCGTGGGACTGGCTCGAGCGGAACCCGGACGCGCCCGGGTACCGGAATCCGCCGGACGTGTTCACGGGCGAGTACGGCGACCGTCGCGGCGACTGTGACGAGCGGTATTGGGCGGCGGCCGAGCTGTACCGCGCGACCGGTGAAGAGGCGTTCCATGCGGCGTTCCGGCGGCTCGCGCGGGAGACGTTTGACAAGCATGCGCTCGGCTGGGCCGACACGGGCGGTTACGGCACGATCGCCTATCTGCTGAACGGCCGGGAACAGGCCGACGCCGCGCTGTACGACAGGCTGCTGGAGGGCCTGCGCACCGAGGCGGACCGGATCGCCGGGATCGCCGCCGGGGAAGGTTACCGGGTGTCGCTGGAGCGGCACGAATATGTCTGGGGCAGCAACATGCACGTCATGAACGACGCGATGCTGCTTCTGATCGCGCATCGGCTGCTGGGGGACAAGTCCTGGCGCGACGCGGCGCTCGACCAGATCCATTATCTGCTGGGCCGCAACGCGCTCGGCATCAGCTTCGTGACCGGCTTCGGCGAGCGGGCGTGCCGGAACCCGCACTATCGGCCGGGCGTCGCGGACGGCGTCGACGATCCGGTGCCCGGCTTCGTCGCGGGCGGCCCGAACGCCGGCCTGCATGATGAATGCATGCGCCGGCATCTGCAGGGCATGCCGCCGGCCCGGTGCTACGTCGACCATCAGGACAGCTACGCCGGCAACGAAGTGACGATCTACTGGAATTCGCCCGCCGTGTTCGCGGTGTCGGCGTTCGTCTCATAAGATAGATCCGGACACGGGCGAAGCCCCGCCGCATGCGGCGGGGCTTTTCTCGATCGGGGGCGCGGGATCGCGTATAATAGGGTTGTACCGAGAAGACCGGAGGATCTGTTCACATGGATCGCATGCAGCAAGACGCGGCTGCGGAACAGCCGCGGACCAAACGATGCGCGTATTGCGGCGAGGAGCGGCCGCTCGAGGAATTTCAGCGCCGGACCGGACGGCGCGCCGGGAAGAACGCGCGCCGCGGCGCGTGCCGCGCCTGCCGCCGCCTGAAGGCGGGCGAAGTCCGTCAGCCGGAGCCGCAGCCGGCCGACGCCGAGCCGGCGCCGGCGGCGGAACGGACGGCATCCGATCCGCCCGGCCCCGCACAACCCGGCGAGCCGCCCCGGGCGGAACCCCCCGCCGGGGAGCCGGCTCCCGCCGCGGCGGACGGGGACGGAAATCCGCGGAAGGCCGGCCGGCGCAAGCGCAAGAAGGCGACCTGGATGCTGCCGCCGCTGCCGCCTCCGCCGCCGCGGCCGGAAGGACCGGACCCGTCCGTCCTTTCCCCGGGCAAATCCGGCGTCATCTGGATGCGCGGCCACACCGACAAGGGACGCCGCTGGCGGCAGGAGACCGACCTCGAGACCGCCGTGACGCTGGTCCGGGAGTACGCCGCCGTCGTCGTGAACCGCCGGACGATCCGCCGATTGTACAGCAACAAGGCGTTCCGCGAGTACATTTTGAAACGGGACAACTATACCTGCTACTTCTGCGGCAAATACGGCGACACGATCGACCACATCGTGCCGCGGGCGAAGGGCGGGCACACGACGCCGCTCAACTGCGTGACCGCGTGCCGCGAGTGCAACCAGAACAAGGCCGCCCTCGACCTGGAGGAGTTCGTGGGACGGCAGCCGCCGCCCTCCGGCGAGCCGACGTGACGGGGCGCTTACCCCGCCGCCCGCTCACCCGCATGCGCCTCGAGCATCCGATCCAGAATCCGCCGCAGATGAGCCGCGGACTCGGCGCAGCGCGCCGTCTTCGCCAGCATCGACCCGGCCGACTCGATCCATCGGCCCGGCACCAGTTCGTCGGCCCACGCTTCCGTCATCGCCTTCATGCAGGCCGGCGTCGTCTCCAGATGAAATTGCAGCCCGAGCAGCCGGTCGCCGTACGCGAACGCCTGGTTGCGGCAGGCCTCCGAGGCGGCCAGATGCACCGCGCCCTCCGGCAGATCGAACGTGTCGCCGTGCCAGTGGAACGACCAGAACATCTCCGGCAGTCCGGCGAGCAGCGGATGCCGCGCCTCCGTGCGGCGCACCGGATGCCAGCCGATCTCCTTTTCCCGGTTGCGGTATACCCTTCCGCCCAGCACCTCCGCCAGCATTTGCGCGCCGAGGCATATGCCGAGCACCCGCTTGCCGCTTGCGATCGCTTCCCGCAGGAACGCCTTTTCCGTCGCCAGCCACGGGTGCCTGTCCTCTTCGGTGACGCTCATCGGACCGCCGAGCACGACCAGCAGATCGAAATCGTCAAGCCGCGGAAACGGCTGTCCGGCCGGCGGTTCGATCAGTTCGGCGGGACATCCCCGTTCCGCAGACCACGTCATCAAAACTGACGCATCGTCAAAGGAGAAGTGTTTCAGCAGCAACAATCTCATGCTCTCGCCCTCCTGAGTGTCAACTATTGTAACATATCCCTCCCCCGACCGGCGCATGCCGGGCTGATAAAATTAATCAGGCACCCCGATAAGGAGCGGTGCAACGCGCGCGAACAGGAGAAGGCGCCCCCGGCCGGGGGCGCCTTGCGCATCTTATGACAGATAGAGGCCGGATGCTCCGCCGATCGCAATCGCGACGACTTCCCGTCTGCCGGGCCGGCGATGCAGCCGCGGGCGCATCTTCCGATTCCGGTCAGCCACAGAAAAAAACCATGGACGGAACCGGCGGGACGCTTGTCCCCGGTTCCTGTGCCATGGATCGTTCACGCGCCGCTCACGTTCGTCCGGCCAGCCGTTCCTGCGCCATCCGGATCATCTCGCGCACCATCGGGCCGCCGATCCGTCCGCCGATCGCTCCCGCCTGGTCGGTGCGCAGTTCGCCGCCGTTTCCGGGCCGGAGCGGCACGCCGATCGACCGCGCGATTTCGTATTTCACGTCGTCCGGCCGGGCCGGATTGACCGCATAGCCTTCGCGCCGCATCACTTCCGCCTTCAGCGCCTCCAGCGCCGGCGCCGCGCCGGGAACGACAGGGCGTCTCTTGCCTCTTCTCGCCATGTCCGCCGCCTCCTTTCGGGCTTAACTTCCCCGCCCGGCGGCAAAATACACGCGAGAATCGCTTCCAGCGTCCGTCCGCGGCGTCCGTTCAGCGCAGCAGCGACAGGTCGAACGCCGGCACGAGCCCCTCGCGGACGGCCCTGCCGAGCAGCGCTTCGACCGCCGCATAACCTTCTTCGCCGAGATCCGCGGTGAACCGGTTCACGTACAGATCGATGTGCGCCTGCGCCACCTCGGGCTTCATCTCCTGCGCGTGGCGCATGACGTAGTCGCGCGACGCCTCCGGGTGCGCCCAGGCGTATTCGACGGAGGCGCGGATCCACGCCGCGATCCGTTCCCGGTCGAGCGTCCGCCGCGCGATGATGGCGCCGAGCGGAATCGGCAGCCCGGTGTCCTCCTCCCACCAGCGGCCCATGTCCTCGACGAGGGACAGGCCGTATTCCCGGTAGGTGAACCGCGCCTCGTGGATGACGAGCCCGGCGTCGATCTCGCCGTCCCGGACGGCGGGCATGATGCGGTCGAACGGCATGACGACAATCTCGCCGACGCCGCCCGGCACGTGCCGGGCCGCCCACAGCCGGAACAGCAGGTACGCCGTCGACCGGTCGCTCGGCACGGCCACGCGCCTGCCCGAGAGGGCTTCCGGACCGGCCGGCCGCGCCGTCAGCACGAGCGGGCCGCAACCGAAGCCGAGCGCGCCGCCGCACGGCAGGAGCGCGTACCGGTCGAGCGCCCAGGGCAGGGCGGCATAGGAAATCTTCAGCACGTCGAAGTCTTCCGACTCCGCCGCGTAATGATTCGTCTTGTCCACATCGGCGTACGTCACGTCCAGCTCCGGCGCCCTCGGCACGAGGCCGTGCGCCAGCGCGTGGAAGACGAACGTGTCGTTCGGGCACGGCGAATAGGCGATGCGCAGCTTGTCCATCAGTTCTCGAAAACCTCCTTCGCGGCGGCGAATGCCGCCTCAAGCGCGGCCAGCGCGTCGGGGATGCGCCACGCGACGCGGTCGCGCGGGCCGACCGCGTTCGAGATCGCGCGCAGCTCGACGACCGGCACGCCCGCGCAGGCGGCGGCGACCGCCACGCCGAAGCCCTCCATCGCTTCGGCGGCGGCGCCGGGCACGCGGCGCGCGCGCTCGGCCGCCGAGGCGGCCGTTCCCGTCGCGGTCGAGACGGTCAGCACCGGGCCGCGGCGCAGCGTGAGGCCCGCCGCCGCGATCCGCCGCGCCAGCCGGTCCGACCAGCCCGGGTCGGCCGCAACGCGCGAAGCGCCGAAGCCGAGCTCGTCCACCGGCAGGAAGCCGTCCGGCGTCTCGACGCCGAGATCGGCGGCCGTGATCGCATCGGCCAGCACGAGCTCGCCGATGCCCGCGACGCCGGCAAATCCGCCGCCGATTCCGGCGCTGACGACAAGGCGCCATCCGCCTTCCGCCAGCGCGAGCGCGGTTCGCGCGGCCGCCGAAGCCGGGCCGACGCCGGCCAGCCGCACCTCGGTCCGCGGGCAGCCCGCGAGGCCGCGCAGCACCGCTTCCCGCTCCGCCTCCACCGCCGTTATGATCAGAATGTCCGGTCTCGCCGCCGACACCGTCGCAGCATCCCCTTTCCCCATCGAACCATCTTGCACGTCTTACGTCAGCCCCGGCTTGCGGAAGCTGATCGCGTAACGTTCGAACTCCGTCCGTTCCAGGGGCTTGCTGAGCAGATACCCCTGAGCGTGCGTGCATTGCATGTCCCGGAGCATGGCGAGCTGCTCCTCGGTCTCCACGCCCTCGGCGATCGAGTCGATGCCGAGCAGTCCGGCGATCGACAGGATGACCTTCACCAGCGCCCGATCCTTGCTGCCGTCATGGATGCGCGCGATGAACGACCGGTCGATTTTCAGCACGTCAATGTTGAGCTGATTCAGCACGGACAGCGACGAATACCCGATGCCGAAATCGTCCAGCGCGATCAGGATGCCGAGATCCGACAGCTCGCTCAGCGTCTCCATGATCACGTCCATCCGGCTGATGACCGAGCTCTCGGTCAGCTCCAGCATCAGGCCGTCCGGCTCGCAGCCCGTCTCCGTCAGAATCGTCTTCACCTTGTCGACGAAGCCCGGCTGCTCGAGCTGGATCGCGGACAGATTGACGGACACGCGTTTGATCGGCAATCCGCTGCGCCGCCACAGCCCGAGCTGGGCACATGCCTGGCGCAGCACCCACTCGCCGATTTCGACGATGAGGCCGGTGCTCTCGGCGATCGGGATGAACAGATCCGGCCGCACCTGGCCGAGCTCCTTCGAATGCCAGCGCAGCAGCGCCTCCGCGCACAGGCGGCGTTTCCCGTTGTTGATCGCCTGGATCGGCTGGTAGACCAGCGTCAGCTCGCCTTCGGCCACCGCCTTGCGAAGCTGCTGCTCGATCTTCACCTCGAGCGTCGTCTGCTCGACCATCGACTTGTCGTAGCAGACGAGGCAGTTGCCGCCCTGCTTCTTCGCGCTGTACATCGCGAGATCCGCGTTCCGCAGCAGCTCGCTGCCGGTCGTCGCCTGCGTCGGATAGAAGCTGATGCCCGCGCTGCCCGTGACGACGAACTCGTGATTGCCGATGCGAATCGGCTCGCGCAGACGTTCGAGCGCCCGTTCCGCCTCGGCGATGCCCTCCCCGGCGCTGCCCAGCCCCTCGAAGAGCAGGACGAACTCGTCCCCGCCCAGCCGGTACAGCCGCCGGCCTTCGCGCAGGGCGCTTCCGAGCTGTCCGGAGGCCGCGGTAAGCAGCCGGTCGCCGGCGTTGTGTCCCAGCGTGTCGTTGACGTACTTGAACCGGTCCAGATCGATGAGCACCAGCCCGATCAGCTTGTCGCCGGCGAACGGATGGCTGCGGATCAGCGCGTTGAGCGATTCCTTGAGCTGCAGGCGATTCGGCAGCGCCGTCAGCAGATCGTGCCGGGCCGCGTGGCTCATCTGAGCGAGCCGGATCGTCAGATCGCGGAACCGGAAGACGAATACCTGCCGGGAAATGTACAGCATGAGCAGCAGCGCGGCTTCCAGCAGGGCGAACCCCGCCACCGTCCGCCAGGCGCCGCCGCCCGCGGAATCGAGCAGCAATCGTCCGGGCGCCGCCGCCGCCAGCCGCCACGGCGTTCCCTTCGCCGTTCCGTACACGATCAGGGAGTCCTCGCCGTCCCGCTCAAGCCGGACCACGCCCGCATCTTCGCCGTGCTCCGCGATGCGGCCCGCCACCTCGGGGTCCGCCGCGGGCTCTCCGCCGTCCGTCAGCCGGAACGCCTCATTCCCGGCGAGGAAAAAGACGGCCTCCTCCCCCGCCAGATCGTATGTATAGAAGGATTCGTGCACCCAGGAAAGCGGAACGAAGCTGCCGACGGCGCCTCCCGCCGACCCGTCCGTCCGCTCGCGGGGCACCGCCAGCACGAGGCCGGATTCGCCGTGCGGCCCCTCAATCGGACCGTACAGCCGGCCGTCTCCGATCCGGTATGCGCCGGCTTCCGCCAAATCCGTCCGCGCGCCGTCCGGAAACACCATCGTCCCGTCCGTTCCGATCAATCCCAACAGCGGGTGGTCCGCATGCCTCGTCCGCTCCTCGTCCAGGTAAGCCAGGGCTTCGTCTTCGCCGCCGGAACGGATGTCGACCGTTCCCGCCATGACGCGCAGCTCCGCGAGCCGCATCCTCGTCCAGCCGGCGAAATCGTCCGCCCATCCGGCAACCGTCGCGACAGCCTCGAGTTTCAATGCTTCGATTTCGTCCAGTTTCTGTTTCTGATAAACGATCGTTCCCACTGCCATCACCAGCAGGGTCACCATCACAGCGGCGCCCCAGAACCATCGGCGCGTCCCCTTGTCCTCCACGTATGTTCCTCCCCACCGGCTGCCGCCTCTACCCATTATAACCGAAGGACAGGGGAACCGTAAGTTTGGTATTGTCGTTTTCTGTCGAATCCTGATGGCCTGCCGCAAAACCGGCCGCGCCGGCCATACGCCCGCAGGCACGGGACCCCCGCCGGTTGCGGCCGGTCCAGGCGAATGCCTATAATATCCCATAACCTCTGCTGACAGGAGCGAATCCGACATGAAGAAAGAGCTCATCGAACGCCTTGCGCGCTACGTTCGGGTGGACACGCAGTCCGACCCCGCCAGCGACACCTGCCCCTCGACGCCCGGCCAGCTCGAGCTCGGCCGCATGCTCGTCGGCGAGCTGCGGGAGATCGGCCTGACCGACGCGGACATGGACGAAAACGGCTACGTCATGGCGACCCTGCCGGGCAACACGGACCGCCCCGTGCCGGTCATCGGCTTCCTCGCCCATCTCGACACGGCCGCCGACTTCACCGGCAAGAACGTGAAGCCCCGAATCGTCGAATCGTACGACGGCGGCGACATCGTGCTGAACGCGGAGCAGGGCGTCGTGCTGTCGCCGGATGATTTTCCCGAACTCCGGGCATACCGCGGCCACACGCTCGTCACGACCGACGGCACGACGCTGCTCGGCGCGGACAACAAGGCCGGCATCGCGATCATCATGACGGCGATGCGCCACCTCGCGGAACATCCGGAGATCCCCCGCGGCACTGTGCGCGTCGCATTCACGCCCGACGAGGAGATCGGCCGCGGCCCGCACCGCTTTGACATCGCGAAGTTCGGCGCGTGGGCGGCCTACACCGTCGACGGCGGCCCGCTCGGCGAGCTGCAGTACGAAAGCTTCAACGCCGCCCAGGCGGTGATCGAGATCCGCGGCAAGAACGTCCATCCCGGCACCGCCAAGGGCAAAATGATCCACGCGGCCAAAATCGCCATGGAGCTTCACGCGAAGCTGCCCGCCGCGGAGGCGCCCGAGCATACGGAGGGACGCGAGGGCTTCTACCATCTCATCTCGCTGGAAGGCGGGGTCGAGCACGCGAAGATGACGTACATCATCCGCGATTTCGACCGGGAGAGATTCGAAGACCGGAAAGCGTACCTCGCCCACATCGCCGCCGAGCTGCAGGCCGTCTACGGCGAGGACCGCATCCGGATGGAAATGAAGGATCAGTACTACAACATGCGGGACAAGATCGAGCCGGTCCGCGAGATCGTCGACATCGCCGAAGAGGCGATGCGCAGCCTCGGCATCGAGCCGGTCATCCGGCCGATCCGCGGCGGCACCGACGGCTCGCAGCTTTCCTGCATGGGCCTGCCGACGCCGAACCTGTTCACGGGCGGCGAGAACTTCCACGGCCGCTACGAGTACGTGTCCGCGGACGTCATGGCGCAATCCGCCCGCACGGTCATCGAAATCGTGAAACGGTTCGCAAGCCGGGACTGGCCGGGTTGACCATCCGGGCGCCCGCACGTGCAGCGCCGCGCTCCGCCGGGGAGCGCGGCGCTTTCCGCTTCGGCCTCAGCCCGTGCGCGCCGGACCGGCCTTGACCCGCGCGGACGGGTCCGCCTCGTCCGGGTACGGACAGATGAGATCCATCCGGACCGCCGACGCGTTCCGGTCCTTGAAGGTGACGTGCTCCCGCCGGAAGCCGGCCGGCGAGTCGAGCCCGCACGAAGCGGCCAGCATGTAGACCCCTTCGCGCACCGTCGTCAGGTAGTTGGCCGTGCGGAATCGTTTTTCCTCGATGACCAGCCCCTTCTTCAGCTCCGGCTTGTGGCTCGTGACGCCGGTCGGGCATTCGTTCGTGTTGCACTTGAGCGCGTTGATGCAGCCGATCGTGTTCATCGCGGCGCGGCCGACGTTGACGAGGTCGGCGCCGAACGCGAGCGCGATCGCGATCCGGTCGGCGGTGGCGAGCATGCCGCTCGCGATGATCTTCACCCGGTCGCGCACGCCGTGCCGCCGGAGCGCGTTGTCGGCGATGAGCAGCGCGGCATGGATCGGCAGCCCGAGGGAGTCGGCCATCTCCATGTTCGCCGCGCCCGTGCCGCCCTCCCCGCCGTCGATCGTCAGGAAGTCGGGCCCCGTGCCGGACTCCCGCATGAACGCGGCGAACTCGTCCATCGCCTGCTCGCTGCCGACGACGAGCTTGACGCCGACCGGCTTGCCGGACAGCTCCCGCAGCCGTTCGAGGAATGCGAAGAGCGACGGCAGGTCATGGAAGTCCTCGAACCGGTTCGGCGACTCCACGTCGCCGTCGTAATCCATCGGAATGCCGCGGATGCGGCGGATCATCGGCGTCAGCTTGCTCTTCGGCAGCTTGCCGCCGCGCACCTTCGCTCCCTGCGCCAGCTTCACCTCGATCATCTTCACCTCGGGCCGTCCGGCCGTCCGCAGGAACGCTTCCGGATCGAACGTGCCGCGGGCGTCCGAGCGGGCGCCGTATTTCGCCGAGCCGATCTGGAAGATCAGGTCGACCGCCTTGCGCGCGAGCACCCCGGCGGCGGCGAGCCGCTCCGCGGCCTGAACGTACGGGTTCTCGTCCATGTCGAAGACGCGCATGTCCTCATGGGGAATGTCCGCGAGCTCCCGCAGGATCTCGAAATTCGAGACGAGGCGGCGCTTCCGGACGAATGCGAGCACGGCGGCCTCGTGCCGGTCCCCGGGCTCCGCGGCGCTCGCTGCCGCAACGTCCCGCAGCTCGTACACCTTCGACAGGTGGTACGGCGACAGGCCGCCTTCGCCGGTATTCATCCACGTGTGGCCGGCGATCGCCGCGCCCTGGGAGAGCGCCAGCACCGCGTTGTCCGAGAGCGCGCCGAAGCTCATCCCCGAGATGCCGACGAAGCCGCGCGTCTTCCAGGGCATCCGCACCCGATTGTGCTCGCCGATCACGACGGCGTCCCGCTCGGTCAGCGCCCACGGCAGCGAGGTCGTGCGGATGCGCCGTTCCTTGCGCGAGATCAGCCCCTCGCTTACGATTTGATACTTGTATGTCGTCGTGACGACGTCCGTCTGGTCGACGGCCAGCTCGTCCGCATTCTTCGGGAACAGCGCGTTGTTCAGGAAGAATCCCTCCGTCTGAAAATCGCGCCGCGAGCCGAACCCGATGACGGTGGAGCCGTATTTGCCCGCCTTCGCGATGTACGCCTGCGTGTCCCGGTCCACGGGCCGGCCTTCCTTGTCGCCCCAGATGAAATACTGCCGGAATTCCGGTCCGAGCATCTCGAACACGTACCGCAGTCTGCCGATGACCGGATGCGTCTTCAGCACGGAATGCTGGCGCTGGAGGTATTTGTCCCAAATGTACAGCCAGATGAGTCCCAGGGGCACCGCCAGCACGATGACGGTGGCGGCGATATCGAGCAATTGTCCGACAAACCGCATGATGGCCCCGCCTCCTTGTCGACTGTTGATCAAACCGGCTTCCGCCCTCAGTATAACATGGTCGCGAATGGATAACCTACCGGCAGACGATGCCATACCGACACAAGCGGAGGGATAGGTTCATCCATGAAAGCCGTCACCTACCAGGGCATGCACCGCATCGAGGTGAAGGAGGTCCCCGAGCCGCGCATCGAGCGCCCCGACGACATCATCGTCCGGCTGACGGCGAGCGGCATCTGCGGCTCGGACCTGCACCTCGTGCACGGCATGGTCCCGGGAATGCCGAAAGACTTCGTCATCGGCCATGAACCGATCGGCATTGTGGAGGAGGTCGGACCGGAGGTTGCCCGGGTGAAGAAGGGCGACCGGGTCGTCATCCCGTTCAGCGTCAGTTGCGGCGAATGCTTTTACTGCCGGCACGGACTGGAAAGCCAGTGCGACAACGGGAACGAGAACGCCGAGATCGGCGCCATATACGGCTTCTCCGACAAAGGCGGAGGATACCCCGGCGCGCAGGCCGAATACTTGCGCGTCCCCTACGGCAACTATCTGCCGTTCCGCGTGCCCGAAGACTGCGAGCTGACCGACGAGCAGCTCGTCATGATCTCCGATGTGCTGCCGACGTCCTACTGGAGCGCGGAGAACCCCGGCGTGAAGCCGGGCGATACGGTCATCGTGCTCGGCTGCGGCCCGATCGGGCTGGTGACGCAGAAGGTCTGCTGGCTGATGGGAGCGGAGCGGGTGATCGCAGTCGACCTGGTCGACTATCGGCTGGATCACGCGCGGCGGACGAACCGGGTGGACACGGTGATGTTCGAGTCGCCGGAGGAGACGGGCAGGCTGCTCAAGGAAATGACGGGGGGAGGCGCGGACATCGTCATCGATTGCGTCGGCATGGAAGCGAAGATGTCGCCCCTCGAATATATGGAGACCATGCTGAAAATGCAGGGCGGGTCGCTGAGCGCGCTCAACACCGCGGTGCTGTCGGTGCGCAAGGGCGGGATGATCCAGGTCACGGGCCTGTACGGGATGCGCTACAACAGCTTTCCGTTCGGGGACATCTATATCCGCAACATTACGGTCAAAGGCGGCCTTGCTCCGCCCGTCCACTATATGCCCGTCGTCTACGATCTGATGAAGCAGGGCCGCCTCGATCCGAGCGACATCGTCACCCACGTGATGCCGCTATCCGAAGCGAAACAGGGATATGAGATTTTCGCGCAGCGCAAGCAGCATTGCATCAAGGTGATCCTGCGGCCGTGACGGCCGGGCCGGTCAGCCGCGTCCGCGCCGCTTGAGCAGCAGTCCGGGATGGGCGAGCGCGTGGGCCGCCGTACGGACCACCAGGCCGAAGCCTCGCCGCCGCACCGCTTCGCGCAACCGGTACAGCATGACGAGCGCGATGCCGCAGCCGACGCCGGCAATCAGGTTCACGAAAACGGTCAGCAGAAACGTCGCGACGAGCACGACCGACTCCGGCGACCGCTTCCTGAGCAGCTCCTTGAACGCCTTCCGCTCGCTCATGTTCCATGCGACGACCATCAGCACCGGCGCCATGGCCGCCAGCGGAATTTGCGATGCCTGCGGGGCCAGCAGGACGAGCACGAGCAGCACGACAACGCCGTGGATGACGCCGGACATCCGGGAAGCGGCGCCCGTCCGGATGTTCGCGGCGGTGCGGGCGATCGCGCCGGTCGCCGGAATGCCGCCGAACAGCGGCGTGACGATGTTCGCGACGCCCTGGCCGACCAGCTCGCGGTTGCTGTTGTGCCGCGTGCCCGACATGCCGTCGGCGACGACGGCCGACAGCAGCGACTCGATGCTGCCCAGTGCGGCGATCAGCAGGGCGGAAGGCAGCATGGCCGCGATCGTTCCCCAGGACAGGTCCGGCAGCGCAATCGCCGGAAGCGACGACGGGATCTCGCCGTAGACCGAGGCGATCGTCGCGGCGCGCCCGTCGAACAGCAGCATCGAGGCCGCCGTGGCGGCGGCGATGCCCGCCAGCGCCGGCGGAATCTTCGGCGCGAAGCGCGGCAGGATGAGCATCACCGCGAGGCAGATCGACGCAACCGCGATGCTCTCGAAGCCGGCGGTATGCAGACGGTTCAGCACTTCACCGATATTTTGCAGGAAGAATTCATGCCGCTCCATGCCCTCGAGCCCGAGGAAGCCGCCGATCTGCCCCGTGAAAATGATGACCGCGATGCCCGCCGTGAAGCCGACCGTCACCGCCTTCGGAATGAACGCGATGAACGTGCCCAGGCGCAGCAAACCCATGATCACGAGGATGACGCCGGCCAAGAGGCCCGCGGTCAGCAGCCGCTCGTAGCCGTGCTGCAGCACGATGGCGAGCAGCACCGGAATGAAGGCGCCGGTCGGTCCGCCGATCTGGAAGCGCGAGCCGCCCAGCAGCGAGATCAGAATGCCCGCGACCACCGTCGTGTACAATCCGTATTCCGGCTTCACGCCGGACGCGATCGCGAACGCCATGCCGAGCGGAATGGCGATCAGGCCGACGATGACGCCGGAGATCAGGTCTTTGCGGAGTTTCTCCCACCCGTATCCGCCTAAGCTGTCCGAAGATTGCAACCCGAATGCGCCTCTTTTCTCTCTATGTATCCATCCATCTAAATATTTGAAAATTCAAATATAGAAAACACGATATCCATCCTACTCCTCCTCCTCCTCCCTGTCAAAGCCGGAAAACGGGCAAAAAAGGGCGCAATTCCCCGAATTTCCGCGTCCGCTCCATCCGGGCTGTCCGGGTGAAGCAAGGAAGCCGCAACCTGTGCGGCAGACGCAAAGCGGCCCGGATTCCTTGCGGAACCCGGGCCGTCCATGCGCCGGTCGGCCGATCACAGCGGCTCGTTGCGAATCTCTTCGAGCAACTGGATCTGGTCGATCAAATGGTTGTCGAAAATTCGCTTCGCCACCTGCAGCAGATCCTTGATCAGCGGATCGCGCAGGGAGTAGACGACCGTCGTCCCCTCTTTCACCCCGTACACGACATTCTTGCTCCGGAGCACGGCGAGCTGCTGCGACACGGTCGATCCTTCCGATCGCAGGAGGCTCTGGATTTCGTTCACGCTGCGGTCGCCTTCGCAGAGAATCTCGAGAATGCGGATTCTGAGCGGGTGCGCCAGCGCCTTGAAGAAATCCGCCTTGAATTGCTGAATGGTTCTGGCCATGTCCGATTCTCCTGTTCAGGCCTGCCGGCCCGTTATGCTTCTATAGTAACATACTGAAGCATGGGGCAGGCAACCCCGGAGGCTCGGAGCGGCGGTCAGCTTTTCACCTCGAGCACCTGGTACTCGATGACGCCCATCGGCGCGCTCACGCTCACCCGGTCGCCGGCCTTCTTGCCGAGCAGCTCCTTGCCGAGCGGGCTCTCGTACGAGATCTTGTTCTCGGTCACGTTCGCCTCGGCCGGGCTGACGATCCGGTACTCGATCTTCTCGTCGAACTCGAGGTCATGCACAAGGACGATCGAGCCGATCTGCACGGTGCCGTCGGCCGTCTCGTCCGGATTCACCACCTTCGCGGTCCGCAGCATCCGCTCGAGCTGCAGGATGCGCGTCTCCATGAACGCCTGCTCTTCCTTCGCGGAATGGTATTCGCTGTTCTCCCGGAGATCGCCGTAACTGATCGCGACCTTGAGCCGTTCGGCCAGCGCCTTGCGCTTCGGGCCCTTCAGCTCGCGCAGCTCTTCCTCCAGTTGCCGGTACCCTTCAGGAGTCAAAATCAGTTCGTCGTTCGCCATGGTTTCCACTCCCCATTGATTGCATAACCCTCTATATTTTACCCCAAGCCCGCCCGTTTCGATAATCGATTTCTTGCAAAAAAATGCGCGGGCCCCGTCCGTCCGGCGCTCGATCTCTTCGCTCCGCCGTCCGCCTGCATCCCGCCACCCCCGTCTTCCCTCCCGCATCCCGCCGTCCGCCAACCTCTAGCCATCTCCGCCGTCCCAGCCGTCCGCCTGAATGTAATGCATTTTTGCATTCCATTTGGCCTCCGTCGCCGCTTCCCCCCTCATGTAATGCATTTTTGCATTACATTCGGCCTCCGACACCGACTTCCCACATCATGTAATGCATTTTTGCATTCCATCTGCCGCCGTCCCAACCATCCGCCTGAATGTAATGCATTTTTGCATTCCATTTGACCTCATCCCCGCCGTCCAACTGAATTTGGTGCGTTATTGCAAGCCCGGTATTCCCGCCCGCACTTGGTGCATTTTTGCATCTGCTTCTCGCGAGGAGTCGACCGGAAAGGGCATCCTGATGTACAATAGGGGGCATGGAGGAAGCGGGCTCCGCGCGGCGGCCGCTTCACACTTATGCTGTGACAAGGAGATCGATATGAAGTACATCAGCACCCGGGGCGGGGTCGCCCCGATCGGATTCACCGACGCCATCCTGATGGGGCTGGCGGACGACGGCGGGCTGCTCGTGCCGGAGCGGCTGCCCGAACTGTCGGCCGACACGCTCGCGGCCTGGCGCAAGCTGTCCTATCCCGAGCTGGCGCTGGAGCTGCTCGCCCTGTTCATGGAGGAAGACATCCCGCGGGACGAGCTGAAGCGTCTGGTCGACGCGAGCTACGCGACGTTCCGCGATCCGCAGGTCACGCCGGTCGTGAAGCTGCGCGACGATCTGCACGTGCTCGAGCTGTTCCACGGCCCGACGTTCGCGTTCAAGGACGTGGCGCTGCAATTCCTCGGCAATCTGTACGAGTATGTCTCGCGGAAAACCGGCTCGGTCATCCACATCCTCGGCGCGACGTCCGGAGACACCGGCGCCTCCGCGATCGAAGGCGTTCGCGGCAAGGAGGGCATCAAGATCTGCATCCTTCACCCGCACGGCAAGGTCAGCCGGGTGCAGGAGCTGCAGATGACGACGGTCGCGGACGACAACGTGCTGAACCTCGCCGTCGAGGGCACGTTCGACGACTGCCAGCGCATCATCAAGGAGCTGTTCGCGGACGTTCCGTTCAAGCGGCGGCACCATCTGCGCGCCATCAACTCGATCAACATCGCGCGCATTCTCGCGCAATCGGTGTACTATTTCTACGCGTATTTCCGACTGGCGGAGCAGGGGCACGAAGGGCCGGTCAACTTCAGCGTGCCGACCGGCAACTTCGGCGACATCTTCGCCGGCTACCTCGCGAAGCGGATGGGCCTGCCGGTCGGCAAGCTCGTGCTCGCGACGAACGAGAACGACATCCTCGCCCGCTTCGTTGCCACGGGCGTCTATCAGCCCGGCGAGTTCCGCGGCACGTACAGCCCGTCCATGGACATTCAGGTGGCGAGCAACTTCGAGCGCTATCTGTACTACCTCTACGACGGCGACTCCGGCACGGTCTCCTCGCTGATGGAGCGGTTCAAGGCCGACGGGCGGATCGTCGTGCCGGCGGACGTGCTGCGCCGGGTGCAGGGGGACTTCGCCGCGTACAGCGTGGCGAACGAGGAGTGCCTCGACACGATCGCCCGCTATTACGAGGCGTACGGCTACCTGCTCGATCCGCACACCGCCTGCGGCGTCGCGGCCGCGGACAAGCGGTCGGACGAAGGCGAAGTCACGGTCGCCCTGTCCACCGCCCATCCCGCGAAGTTCGACGAAGCGATCCGGCTCCGGAACATCTCGCAGGTCTATCCCGAGCCCATCCAGGCGTTGTTCGGCAAGCCGCGCCATGTCACGGTCGTCGCGAACGCGAACGACCGGGTGAAGGAGCAGCTCGAGGCGTTCTTCGGCTGACGATCGGCGCGCGGCGGTCGGCGCTGACGGCGGTTCTGCCGCCGCTGACCGGCGAAGCCGGGCGCGCAGCCGCCATCTGTCATCGGAAAGCAAGCCTGAACAGGCGGCACCGGAGCCTCGCATGGTACGGTAACGACGGAGGTCGATGCGGATGGAATGGCTGGACCGGATGAACCGGGCGCTGGATTACATCGAGCGCCATCTGGAAGAGGACGTGAGCATCGAGGAGGTGGCCGCGGCCGCCTGGTCGTCGGCGTATCATTTTCACCGCCTTTTCCATATGGTGACGGGGCTCACGGTCACCGAATACATCCGGCGCAGGCGCCTCACGCTGGCGGCGCAGGAGCTGGCGTCGACGCAGACCCGGGTCGTCGATGTCGCGCTCAAGTACGGATATGATTCGCCCGAATCGTTCGCCAAGGCGTTCCGCAGGCTGCACGGCATTTCGCCGTCCGAGGCCCGCAATCCCGGCGTCCGGCTGAAGGCTTTTCCCCGCATGGAATTCCAATTGACGCTGAAGGGAGTACATGCGATGGATTATCGGATGGTCGAGCGGGAGACGTTCCACGTCATCGGGAAGGTGCTGCGCACAACGACGCGGGACGGCGAAAATTTCAGGGAAATTCCGAAGTTCTGGAACAGCGGCTATGCAGACGGCTGGATCCGGCGGCTGGAAGCGCTCGCCGGCAGGATGGCGATGGGCGTCTGTCTGCCCATGACGCCCGGACAGGAAGATTTCTCGTACATGATCGGCGTCGAAGCCGAACCGGAGAAGGCCGGCAAGGAATGGACCGTCTGCGAGGTGCCGGCGCTGACCTGGGCCGTGTTCACGGCGGTCGGGCCGCTGCCGGGGTCGATCCAGAACACGTTCCTGCGCATTTTCCAGGAGTGGTTCCCGGCGACGAACTGCGAGCATGCCCACGGGCCCGAGCTGGAAGTGTATCTGGACGGCGATTCATCTTCGCCCGATTACCGGTGCGAAGTCTGGATTCCGATCGAGAAGAAATAACGGCGCAACAAGAGGGGCCATTCCCCGGCAGCCGTTGGCTGCCCGCGGGAAGGCCCCGTTCCGTGTCGGCTCAGTGCGACCAGATCCGGTACAGGATCACGGCCGCTTCCGCGCGCGTCAGCGCGCTTCCGGGCGCGAGCCTGCCGCCCGATCCTTGCACGATGCCCGCGGCGACCAGCTTCTCCGCGCTGCTCCGCGCGTAGCCGGCCACGGCGTCGGAGGAGTCGCATCCTCCATCTGCTCCTGACCCGTGCCGCCGTCTTCGGGGTCCCGGGACCATACGACGCTGCCTCCGGGGTCTTCCACCGCTGCCGCCGGCGCCGCAAACCCGCCCGGGATCAGCAAGAGCAGCGCCGGCAAGAATGCCATGCGTCTTTGCAGCCGGCTTCGCATGTTGAAGTTGAATTGAAGTGTTTCCAATTAAATGGAAAGCGCCCCAAAACTGTTTACCCCGGCAGCACAGAGATCTTGTCCAATACCGTACGGAAGCCCGAAGTTCGTCCGTCATGCTTTCATTGCCGGAAGGTTCGGCTATAATGGGGTCGTCAGGAGCGATGCGGCACGGCCCGCATCGCCGCCGCAGGAGGTAACCGTCATGAAGGAGCTGATCACGGCCGCCGAAGCGGCCCGCATGCTGTCCATATCGATCGCGTCGGTGCGCAACTGGGCGAAGGCCGGGCGGCTGCGCGGCGTCCGGATCGGCCGGACGCTCGCCTTCGACCGCGCGGAGATCGAGGCGCTGAGGGCGGCGCTCGATTCGGGCCGCACGGCGCGGCTCCGGAGCCGCCGCAACAAGTCGGCGGCGGACGGCGCGTTCGTCCCGGCGGGGTACGCGCGGACGAAGGTCTACGAGCGGCTGGCGCGGCGCGTGGCCGAGATCGCCGCGGACCGCCTGGAGCCGCGGCTCGCGATGCTGGAACTGGCGCTGAAGCTGCTGATCAGCCGCGGACACCTGCCGGCGCCGCCCGAAGCCGGCGAGGCCAGCCTGGCCGAACGGTTCCTCGAAGGCCGGCTGGACGCCGGCGGCTTCGCGCCGCTGCTCGGCGCGCTGTGCGGGGACGGCGGGGCGGCCGCGGAGACAGCCGCCGCGCTCAACGCAGCCGGACGGACCGGCGCGGATAACCCGGCGGACGGAAGTTCCCGCGTCTCCGACCGTCAGCCGTCCGCCGGCGCCGTCCCCGCCCGCCCGCCGCTTGACGCGGACGCCCGCCGCCGGCTGCGCGAGCTGGCGCGGCTGCCCGCCGCATATGCGGAAGGCGACGACTTGCTCGGCCTCGTCCATCTGTCGCTCGCCCGCCTGCGCAACCGCAAGGCCATCGGCGCCTACTACACGCCCTCGGCGGTCGTGGAAATGCTCGTGGACGAGGCGCTCGCCGCCTGGCCGGAGGACGCCGCCCTGCCGCGCGTCATCGACCCGTGCTGCGGGTCGGGCAACATCCTGATCCGCGTCTGCCTTGCGCTGAAGCGCCGGCTCGTCTCCCGCGGACTCAGCGCCCGCGAAGCCGACCGGCTCATGCGGGAGCGCGGCGCGCTCGCGGGCTTCGACATCGACGGGACGGCCGTGCTGCTCGCGCGGCTCAACCTGGCCCTGCTCGCCGAGCCGGACGGCTCCGGCAACCCGCCGGCCGAGTTCCCGATCCTCCGGCGGGACGCGCTCCGCGACGCGGCGACGCACCCCGACGGCGCTCCGGCCCAAGGCCCGTTCGACCTCGTCATCGGCAACCCGCCCTGGGGCTACCGGTTCGCGCCCGAGGAGGCCGAACGGTTCCGGCGCCGGTTCCGGACCGCGTCGGGCTTCGGGACGGAGTCGTTCGACCTGTTTATCGAAGCGGGTCTCGCGATGCTCCGCGAAGGCGGGGTGCTCGCCTATGTTCTGCCCGAATCGCTGCTCGCGGTCGACCGGCACGCCGAAGCGCGCCGTCTCATCGCGGAGCAGACCGAAATGCTCGGCATCACGCTCGCCGGCAGCCCGTTCGCGGGCGTGAGCAGCCAGGCCGTCACCGTCACGCTCCGCAAAACCAAGCCCGCGCCCGGGCACACCGTCATCGTCAGGGAAGGCCGGAACGGCCGCGCATCGTCCATCGCCCAGCGGCGGTTCCGGACGAACCCGGGCTTCGCCTTCAACGTGCACGCCACCGGCGATGAACACGCGATTCTCGAACGGCTGCGGACCGCGCCCGGCGTCTGGCATCTGAAGGGGCGCTGCGACTTCGCCCTCGGCATCGTCACCGGCGACAACCGCGCCCATGTGCGCGAATATCCGGACGGGCGCGTCCCCGAAGGCTGGGAGCCGGTGCTGCGGGGCGCCGACGTGTCGGCATACCGCATCCGCCACCCGGGCCGGTACATCCTTTTCACCCCGGAACGGTTCCAGCAGACGGCGCCGGAGATCCTCTACCGCGCCCCGGAGAAGCTGATCTACCGGTTCATCGGCACGGACCTCGCCTTCGCCTGGGACGACCGGCAGCGGCTGACGCTGAACAGCGCGAACATCATCATCCCGCGCGCGCCGGAATACCGCATGAAATACGTGCTTGCGGCGCTCAACTCCCGGCCGGTCCGGTTCTACCACAGCCGCGCGCACGGCTCGGTCAAGGTGCTGCGCCGCCACATCGAGGCGCTGCCGCTGCCGGCCTGCCCGCCGGATGAGCAGGAGCGGATCGCCGCGCTGGCGGACAAGCTGATCGCCTGCGAGGATCCGGCCGGGCGGCTGGAGCTGTACGAGGCGATCGACCGGCGCATGATGGCGCTCTACGGCCTCGACGACACCGAACGGCGGCTCGTCACCGCGCGGATCGGCCCGCCGGCCGCGCTGCTCCGCCCGTAAAGCGCGCCCCAAGCAAAAAAAGGCTGCGATGAGCGCATGCATCGCAGCCTTCGCCTTTGTCCGGGTTATCGGTTGACCCTGCCCCACGGTGTGCCGAGCAGCGGCAGCGCCCAGCGGTCGAGGCCGTACCAGCCGGCCACCTTCCAGGCCAGCACGAGCCAGGTCGCGAGGATGAACAGCAGCGGATTCGTGCTCAGCGTGCCCGCGAACAGGAAGCTCACGTTCATGAACGAGCCGAAGAACGCGGCGATGCCGGTCAGCAGGCCGAGGATGAGGCCGAGCCCGACGAGCACCTCGCCGAAGGCGACCATGTAGCTGAACACCTTCGCGTTCGGCAGGACGGCGTTCTCCAGGAACGACGCGTACCAGCCGCTCACGTCCTTGCCTTCCTCCGCCTTGGCCAACGCCCCCTTGACGAAACCTTCGATCGACTTGCCGGCGTTCGCGCCGACCCAGGTGTCCGAGGTGACCTTGTGCCAGCCGGCGTTGAGCCAGGTCCAGCCGAGGTACAGCCGCACGACGAGCCAGATCCAGCCCGAGCGGGTGTCATTGAACAGGAAATGCGATACGGGGTTTTCGGGTACGTTGATGGTTCTTGCCATGATTCATACCTCCGTCATCGGTTGGTTCGGACGCCCTTCTGCCGGCGCCGTCGTTCAAGGTTTGCCGCAGCGTCATTGTACCATTGTTTGCCTGCGGGATGTAAGAACGATTTTGTGAAAATTGTATCCGCTTCCTTCGACAAAGTAAAGAAGCCGGCGCGGGAATCCTGCAAGATCCCCCGCCGGCCCCGGGTCCGTCCGCCGTCAGCGAACCGGTCGAAGCTCCGCGGAACGTTCCGTGCCCGCGTCTTCCTGGTGCAGCCTGTTGGATGTGCGAAGCGGAATCTCCCGCAGAAAAACCGTCAGCACGCCGGCCAGGGCGACGATCGCCGTTCCCCACAGGAAGACGACCGTGAGCGACGACGACAGCGCGTCCCGCAGCGCCGCGACAAGCTGTTCGGCAATCGGCTGGACGTTCGCCGGAAGCGACGCGATCACATCTTTCAACTTCGGCTGGTCGAGCAGCATGTTCGGATCCATCAATCCGGCGAGCTGCGACCTTGTCTGATCGTCCAGTTGCGCCTGCGCGGCGCCCGCTTCCGCCATCTTCGCCGTCAGATTCGACGCAAGACTCGTCGACATGATTGTCCCCAGCACGGCGATGCCGATCGTGCCGCCGATATTGCGGAAGAGCTGCGAGGAAGCGGTCGCGACGCCGAGATCGGCCGGGCTGACCGCGTTCTGCACCGTCAGCGAGAAGACCGGCATGCCGACGCCGAGCCCGAGGCCGAAAATGATCATCGCGGCCACCGCCATCCAGACGCTGTTCATATATGCCATCATGAGCATGCCCGCCACCATGATTGGCATGCCCAGCAGGGCGTACCGCTTGTATTTGCCCGTCTTCGTGATCATCCGGCCGATGACGGTGCTCATGACGACCATCGCGAGCGACATCGGCATCGTCACGTACCCGGCGTACGTCGGCGAGATGCCCTCGACGCCCTGCACGAAGAACGAAATGTAGATGAGCGCACCCATCATGCCCGCGTTCATCAGGAAGCCGATGACGTTCGAAATCGTGACGATGTCGTTGCGGAACAGCGAGAGCGGCAGCACGGGACTTTTCGCCTTCGTTTCCACCCATACGAATATGATGCCGAGCACGACCGCAGCCGAAAACAACCCGATGATTTCCGGCGAATCCCAGGCATAGCGCGTGCCGGCCCAGGAGAATCCGAGCAGGATGGCGACGATCGTCAGGCTGAGGAACAGCGAGCCGAGGTAGTCGATCGTCTCGGACTCGCGCCGCGCCGTTTTCGGGAACAGCGCCAGAATGAGGGCGAACGCGACCACGCCGAGCGGCAGGAAAATCCAGAACAGCCAGTGCCAGTCCATGTGGTCCACCAGCCATCCGCCGAGCGCCGGGCCGAGCACGCTCGAGAAGCCGAAGGCCGACATCATGACGCCGCTCCATTTGCCGCGCTCGCGCGGCGCGAACAGGTCGCCGACGGCGGTGAAGGCCGTCGACATGATGATGCCGGCACCGACGCCCTGGATGCCCCGGTAGACGATGAGCTGGTATATATCGCGCGACAGTCCGCACAGGAATGCGCCGATCAGGAAAATCAGGATGCCGCCGAGCAGAAACGGCTTGCGCCCGTAAATGTCGGACAGCTTACCGACCAGAATCGTCGCGATGGTCGAAGTCAGCATGAAAATCGTGATGACCCAGGTATAATGTTCCATGCCCTGCAGGATGGCGATAATGCGCGGCATGGCGGTGCTGACGATCGTCTGGTTGATGGCCGCGAAGAACATCGCCGCCAGGATGGCGGCCATGATGGCCATTTTTCGTTTGTGCGACAGTTCTTCCATGATGAAATGATCTCTCCCCGCTCTCGGGGTGCCCCCGCCGGTAATCCGATCAGGCCTCCTCACCGGCCAGACGGCCGAGCAGATCGGCGAGCAGCCGCACCTCCGCCGGATCCAGCCGTTCCATGAAGCGGCCGAGCAGCCGGCGCCGCAATTCTTCCGCCTTGCGCAGCGTCTCTTCGCCCTCCGCCGTCACCTCGACGAGCATGGCCCGGCGGTCGCCGGGATCCTGCACGCGCCGGACGAGCCCGCGCTTCTCGAGCCGGTCGACCATCACGGTGACGGCGCTCGGCTTCACCTCGATCTTCGCGGCCAGCTCGGTCAGCCGGTACGGCCCGCTCCGGCGCGCCAGGTGCAGCAGCATGAGCTGCGGGAGCGTGACCGGCATCTCCGGATGCTGCGCGAGGGCGGCGTTGAGCTGCTTCTGCAGCCTCACCAGCGATTCGGCGATTCTGCGGACATCCGACTCCATGGCGATGGTGACACCCCGTTTAGTTTATCTGTTTAAAATTTATACACTTTAACAATATAGTCCGGCGTACCGGCCCGTGTCAACCCTCCTTATCCTGCCCAAAAAATAAAAAAACGGCCGACCGGGGATGCTCATCCCCGGGTCGACCGTGACCCGTGTCCGACCGAATCAACTGTGGAAATCGCGTCCGTCCTTCACTTCTTTCACATAGCCGGCGCGGATGCAGAAATCGCCGAAGCGCTCGCCTTCAAGCCGCTCCTTCGCGTAATGGAACAGGATCGGCCGCAGCTCGCGCAGTATTTCCTCCTCGCCGATGTTCTCCCGGTACAGCTTGTTGAGCCGCTGGCCGGCGAAGCCGCCGCCCAGGTACATATTGTACCGGCCGACCGCCTTGCCGATGAAGGCGATCTCCGCGAGCATCGGGCGGGCGCAGCCGTTCGGGCAGCCGGTCATCCGGATGACGATGTCCTCGTCCTTCAGGCCCGCTTCCTCGAGCATCGGCTCGATCTTGTCCAGCAGCGTCGGCAGGTAGCGCTCCGACTCCGCCATCGCGAGGCCGCACGTCGGCAGCGCGACGCAGGCCATCGAGTTGCGGCGCAGCGCGGAGTAGTGCCTGCCGTCCGTGATGCCGTACGCCGTGATGATCTCCTCGATTTTCTTCTTCTTCTGGCTCGTGACGCTGCCGATGATCAGGTTCTGGTTCGGCGTCAGCCGGAAGTCGCCCGTGTGGATCTTCGCGATCTCCCGCAGCGCGGTCATCAGCTTGTAGTCTTCGGTGTCCTTCACCCGGCCGTTCTGGATGAACAGCGTGAAATGCCACCGTCCGCCCGTGCCCTTCACCCAGCCGTAGCGGTCGCCGTTGTGCTCGAAATGATACGGCCGCGCCGGTTCCAGCTCCCAGCCGAGGCGCTTGTGCAACTCGCCGACAAACCAGTCGATCCCGCGGTCGTCGATCGTGTACTTGAGGCGCGCGTGCTTCCGCACCGCCCGGTCGCCGTAGTCGCGCTGGATCGTGACGACTTTCTCCGCCACGTCGACGACCCGCTCCGGCGGGGTGAACCCGATCACCTTGCCGACCTGCGGATAGGTGGCCGGATCGCCGTGGGTCATGCCCATGCCGCCGCCGACCACGACGTTGAAGCCGAGCAGCTTGCCTTTCTCATGGATCGCGATGAAGCCGAGGTCCTGCGAGAACACGTCGACGTCGTTGGACGGCGGGATGGCGACGCCGATCTTGAACTTCCGCGGCAGATAGACCGGGCCGTAGATCGGCTCCTCCTCCACGCCTTCCCGGCTGTCGACCACCTTCTCCTCGCCGAGCCAGATCTCGTAATATGCCCTGGTGCGCGGGTCGAGGTGGTTGCTGATTTTCTTCGCCCATTCGTAGACTTCCGCGTGCACTTCCGACTGGTACGGGTTCGGGTTGCACATGACGTTCCGGTTCACGTCGCCGCAGGCCGCCAGCGTCGTGAGCAGCGCGTCGTTCACTTCCCGGATCAGCTTCTTCATGTTCCACTTGATGACGCCGTGAAGCTGGAACGACTGGCGCGTCGTCAGCCGGATCGTGCCGTTGCCGTATTTGCGCGCGAGCTCATCCATCACCAGCCATTGCTGCGGCGTCACGATGCCGCCGGCGGCCCGCACCCGCACCATGAACTGGTAGGCCGGCTCCAGCTTCTGCTTCGCCCGCTCGTTCCTGAGGTCGCGGTCGTCCTGCATGTAGCTGCCGTGGAACTTCAGCAGCCGGTTGTCGTCTTCGGGTATCGAACCGGTAATCCGGTCTTCCAGCGTCTCCGCCAGCGAGCCCCGCAGATAGTTGCTCCGCCGCTTGATGTCCTCGACGTCGCTGTGGGGCGCGCTGTTCGGATTCAGCAGGTTGTTTCCTCCAGGCATGTCGCGTTGCCTCGCTTTCCGCAAAAATCATTTCGGCAGGCTCAATACACGTCGCGCTGATAGCGCCGCTCCTGCTGCATCCGCTTCAGATACTCGGCGGCCGCTTCCTCGCTCAGCCCGCCCTCCTGACGGAGGATCGTCTCGAGCGCCGCGTGGACGTCGTGCGCCATCCGCGACTTGTCGCCGCAGACGTAGACGACCGCGCCCTCCTCGAGCCACGCGTACAGCTCCTTCGCCTTCTCGAGCATCCGGTGCTGCACGTAGATCTTGTGCTCCTGGTCGCGCGAGAACGCGACGTCCATGCGCGTCAGCACGCCGTCCTTCAGCCAGCGCTGCCATTCGATCTGGTAGAGGAAGTCGGTCAGGAAATGCTGGTCGCCGTAGAACAGCCACGACTTGCCGCCCGCGCCCGTCTCCTCCCGCTCCTCGAGGAACGCCCGGAACGGCGCGACGCCCGTGCCCGGCCCGATCATGATGATCGGCGTGTCCGGGTCGGCCGGCAGCCGGAAGTTCTCGTTGTGCTGGACGAACACCGGCAGCTCCGAGCCCGGCTCGGCCCGCTCGGCGACGTACGTCGAGCAGACGCCGTACCGCGTGCGGCCGTGCGCTTCGTAGACGACCTTGCGGATCGTCAGATGCACCTCGTCCGGGTGCGCCTTCAGGCTGCTCGCGATCGAGTAGAGCCGCGGCGGCAGCTTTCGAAGCAGCGGCACGAACGTCTTCGCCGGCACGCCCTTCAGGTCGAAGCCGCGGATCAGGTCGACGAGATCCCGTCCCGCGATGTAATCCTTCAGCTCCTGCTCGTGCCCCGGCGCGGTCAGCTCCTTCAGCTTCGCGCTGCCGGTCAGCTCCGCGGCCTGCTGGAGCAGCGGCCTCGTAAGCAGCGTGATCTCATAGTGGCGGGAGAGCGCCTCGGCGAGCGGCAGATCGCCGTCCTTGCCGGCCGGCACGAGCTCGTCCGCCTTCCAGCCCGCCGCCTCGATCAGCTCTTCGACGAGCTCCGGCCGGTTCTCCGGATAGATGCCGAGCGCGTCGCCCGGCTCGTAGGTCAGCCCCGAGCCCTCGAGCGACAGCTCGAGGTGGCGCGTCTCGCGCTCGGAGCCGCGGCCGTTCAGGTTCAGGTTCTCGAGCACGGCGGCGCGGAACGGATGGGTACGGGAATACGCGGGCTGCGCCGGCGCCTCGGCGGCGACGGCCGCGACCGCCGCGGCCGCTGCGGCCGCCGGCGCCGATGCCGCCGCGGCCTCCTCGCTAGCCAGCGCGGCGAGCACGCTGTCGATCCAGCCGCTTGCCGCATCCTCGAAATCGACGTCGCAATCGACGCGCGGCGCAATCCGCTTGCCGCCGAGCTCCTCGAGCCGCTTGTCGAAGTCCTTGCCGGTCTGGCAGAACTTCTCGTACGACGTGTCGCCGAGCGCCAGCACGGCGAACGGCATGCCGTCAAGCTGCGGCGCCCGCTTGCTGTGCAGGAACTCGTAGAAGCCGAGCGCGTTGTCGGGCGGGTCGCCTTCGCCGTGCGTGCTGACGACGATGAACAGGCGGGCGACCTTCTTCAGCGTGTTCGGCTTGAAATCGTTCATCGCGCTGACCGTGACCTCGTAGCCGGCCCCTTTCAGCCGGTCGCCCAGCCGGTTCGCCAGCTTCTTGCTGTTGCCGGTCTGCGAGCCGTAGAGCACGGTCGCCTCCTTCGGCAGCGCCGGCGCCGCGGGCGCGGCGGGAGCCGCCTGGAGCGCGGCCGGGGCTGCCTGGGGCGCCGCGGCTGCCGGAACCGCCGCGACGGCTGCGCCCACGGTGGCCGCCAGATAGCCGCTCAGCCAGATGCGCTGTCCGTCCGTCAGCGTCGGCAGCAGCTTGTTCAGCAGCTCCGCCTGATCCTGCCGGAACGGACTGTTCGTCTCGTGAAGAACCAACGTTTCCACCCCTCGCTGTGATGCGTTCCGTTTTGTCTCTCTATTCCGAGTAAAGAGGTATGCATTATTTATTAAGAGTATCACAGTGCGCGCCGGGATTCAATGAAAAGGTATTTATGGGATTTATCAATTATTGATATAAATGAAAAAACCCCCATCCCCTGGGGAACGGAGGTTTCCTGTCCGCCGGCATACGCCTCACGGCAGCCAGTATCGGCACATCGGCGGTTTTCCCTTCAGCTCTTCGATCATGTTGACGACCAGCATGTTCCAGTTGAGGAATCCGGCGTTCATGACCGGCTCTCCGGTGGCGGGCACATAATACTCGTGGAGCGTGCCGGTCTTCTCCAGGTCCTCGCCAAGCAGCCTGACCGTCTTCCGGCACAGCTCCTCCGCCTCCTCCCGGAAGCCGTAGTTCATCAGGCCGCGGAACACGACATAGTTGGCCACGATCCAGATCGGCCCCAGCCAGTTCGAAGGATTGTTGGTCGCCGAGACGTCGAACATTTTCTCATCCTGGGCCAGCGTGGCCATCCCGAACGGGCTGTTGAACGTGTTGCGGTCCGCGAAATGGGTCTTGGCCAGATACGCCGCCTGATCCGGCGTGGCGATACCCGACCAGAGCGGAATGAACCCCGACCAGACGCGAATTTTGATCGGCAGCGCCTTCCAGAACACGCCGAGCCCCTTGTGGAACCAGTCAAAATGCCTCGTCTTAACATCCACATCCACGGAATAGAAAAACTTGTCTCGCCGGTCCCAGCATTCCGCGATCACATTCCCGGCCAGTTCGTCCGCTTTGGCCACGTACCGGGCCGCAAGGTCGCCGCGCCCCGCTTCCCCGCAGATTTTCGCCATCGCCTTCATCTCGCTGACCATGAAGGCGTTCAGGTAGATGTTCGCGGTCGAGAACTTCGGCCGGCCGAACGTGGCCGGATCGTTGTCGACCCCGATCATGATGTCGTCGGCCCAGACGTACAACCCGGTCGGCGCGTGAAGGTAGTACTGGTCGTAGCAGGCGAAATATTTTTCCAAACGCCCGATCCAGCCCGCCGCCCATTCGCGGTCCCCGCTGTAGCCGCTGATCAGTGCGATCTGCTGGCACAGGAACGGCTTGTGCATGTTCATGATGACGCCTTCCTTGTGCTTGATGTTCAGGTAGGGCTCGGGAAGGCCGCTGTTGTTGATCATCATCGGAATGTAGCCGTCTTCGAGCTGGTGCTCCATGAAGTTCTCGATGTTCCCCTTCGCATGCCGGATGTACAGGTTCCGCCGCGCGTCGTCCGCGTCGTCCTCCGCGAGACAGAACAGGGCGTAGACCGCCCAGAACGAGTCCCAATCCCACAGATTGCCGTCGTAGATCGATCCAGGGTCCACAAAGGGATGATTCAGGTAAGCGTTGGGCGCCTTCAGCGTCAGTTCCGCGTTTTGCTCGATATAGGTCCTCAAAGCGGCGGCGTGGCGTTCAAACCGTTGCGTATCTTCCATCGCTTTCGCTCCTCACATTCCGTTGTCGTGTTGTCCGTCATCCCTTGACCGCCCCCGCCGTCATGCCTTCCACGATATGTTCCTGGAGGAAGAAGTAGAAAACGAGCACAGGCGTGATGACGATGAGAATATCCGCGAACACCAGATTCCAGTGCGTGCCGAACTGGTTCACATAGCTGAAGACCGAGACGGTCACCGTCCATTTCGACGAATCCGACAGCAGATAGAAGGGACCCATGAAATCGTTCCAGACCGACATGACGATGAACAGGCAGGCCGTGACCATGACGGGTTTCAGCAGCGGCAGGATGACGATCGCGAACATCCGGATCGGGCCGCACCCGTCGATGATCGCCGAGTCGTCCAGTTCCCGCGTGACCGTTTTCAGAAATCCCGTGAGCAAGAAGACGGAGAAGGGCAGCAGGACGGCCGAATAGTACATGACCATGCCCGGATAGGTATTGTGTATGTGCAGGCTCATCATGAGCTTGATCGTCGGAATGAGCGCCACCGGAATGACCAGCCCCAGCACGAACAGGTAATAGATGAAGTTCGTGAAGCGGCGGTTGTTGCGCTGGATGCTGAACGAGGCCAGCGCCGCGGACAGGCTGGCGAGCACCAGCGTGCATCCCGCAATCAACGCGCTGTTCATGTAGCCGCGAAGGATTTTGCCCTTCTGGAAGACGACCGAGAAATTGTCCCACTTCCACTCCGACGGCAGTCCGAGGCCGAACCGCCCCGCCTCGCCCGTATCCTTGAACGCATTGACCAGGATCATATAGAACGGAACGAGGACGACGAGCGCCCACGCGAGCAGGCACAGTTCCAGAATCAGCCGGTTTCTTGCGCCGCGATTCCGTATCATAGCTCGATCTCCCTTCTGCGCAGCACGATCAGAAGGCTGACGGCAACAATCGAGACAATCAGGGTCAGCATGATACTGGCGGAGGTGGCGTATCCCCACATGCCCTTCGCGAAATTCCGGTAGACGAAGGTGTTGATCACTTCCGTGGCATAGCCCGGACCGCCGCCTGTCAGCACGAACACGATCTCGAACACCTTGAGCGAGTTGATGACCGTCAGCAGGAAGTTGACGGTGAACGCCGGGGCGAGCAGCGGAAACACGATGTGCCGAAACCGGGACATGTACCGAGCGCCGTCCACCTGGGCCTGCTCGATCAGATCCCGCGGGATCGTCTTCAGACCGGAGAGATAGATGATCATGGCGAACCCCGCGCTCTTCCACACCTCGGTGCCGATGATCGACCAGATCGCCGTATGGGTGTCCAGCAGCCAGTTCATCGCCAGGGCATCCAGCCCGATCCCCCTCAGCGTCTTGTTCAGGATGCCGTAGTCGGGATTGAGAATCGCCATGAAGATGTAGCCGACGATGATCGACGCGATCACGACCGGAATGAAAAAAGCGGTACGGTAGAAGCTTCCGAGCATCGTCCGCTCGTTCAGCATGAGCGCCAGCGTCAGGCCGACCGCGTTGACGGCGATCGTGACGGCGACCGCGTAGATCAGCGTATTCTTGATGGCCGTTTGCATGACGCCTTCCGTGAACAGCCGCTTGAAGTTCTCCAGGCCGATGAAGCTGATCTCCTTGCTGTATGAGCTCCAGTCGGTGAAGCTGTACCAGAAGCCCGCCACCGTCGGATAGATGAACAGCACCGCATACAGCAGGAACGCCGGAACGATAAAATACAGCGGATATCGGGCGTACGTCTTCATCTCATCTTATCGTCCCCTTGTGGATTGGTAAGAAAAACGGTCCCGATCAATCCTGCATCATCGACCGGGACCGGCTTGCAGCTTGGCTGCGCGATCATTCGAATCCGGGCAGTTTCTTGTTCTTGCCGTCCTGCCTGTAGTTCTCGTCAATCCGTTTTACGGTCTTATCCACATTGCCCTCGATGATGAACTCCTGCGTGATCTTGTCGAGCTCGGGCACGAAGGTCGCCTTCGTCCGAAGCTGAATCTGGACGACGCCCTGGCCGGACTGAATGTAGTTGTAGATATCTTCCTGCGCCGGATACATTTCGGATTCGACACCGTTGTACACCGGCACGCCCGCGTTGTACTTGTGCCATACAGCCAGCGACTCCGGCGACGTCATGAAGCGCACGAGCTCCATGATGGCGTCCAGGTTCTCGGCTTCCTTCGAGACGAAGATTTGCTTCGGCGGGTACAGGGAGACGATGCCCGCGTCGTTTTCGCCCGGCACCGGGAAGAAGCCCATGTCTTCCGCGTTGCCGAAGCGTTCCTGGATGATCGGCAAAATCCAGTCCGCCTGGAACGCCATCGCAGATTTGCCGTTCGACAACGTCTCCTGCTGCAGCTCATAGGTGCCCGACAGCAGATCTTCATTCAAATAACCGGCCGTCTTCAGATCGTAGTAGCGCTGGAACAGCTCCGCAACTTCCGGAATGTCGGTCACGCGCAGCTCGTTGTTGATGATCTTTTGCACGCCGTCTTCTCCAATGACCGGCAGGACGAACGACTGGAAACCCGCCAGGAAGAAGATTTGCGTCGGCCAGACGGTGTTGACCGCCTCGAAGAACGGCGTGATGCCTTTGCCCTTCAGCGTCTCGGCGATCTGCAGCAGCTCGCCGTAGTTCTTCGGCAGCTCAAGGCCGTTCTCCGCGAACACCTTCTTGTTGTAGATCACGCCCAGAGCGTTGTAGCTGCCCCACGGGATGCCGTAGATCTTGCCGTCCAGCGTGTAGAAATCCCGGACCGCGGGCGTCAGCGTCTGAACGAACGCCTCGTTCGTCATCTCCACCAGGTTCTCTTCGGCGTCGAGATTGATGTACTCGTTGGGACCGGTGAAGAAGTAGAAAATTTCCGGCGGGTCGTTGGTCGCGAACCGCGTCTTGATGATGTTCTCGTACTCGTTGCCGCCGGGCAGGATCTCCAGCTCGACCGTATGGCCGGTGGCCTGCTTGAAATTGGCGAAGATTTCCTCGAACGCCTGCTGCTCCGATTCGGAAGTGCTCAGCGTCGTGAAGGTGATCTTCGCCGGCTTCGCACTCCCACCGGACGACGAGGAAGACGACGAAGTCGAACCGCCGGCAGCGCTTTCATTTTGCGTGCCGGAAGACGAGCCGCCGTTGTTTTTCGATCCTCCGCCGCATGCCGAGAGCAGCCCCATCAAGAGCGCCAGCACCATGCCCCATTGCAACGCTTTCATACCCGAGACCTTCATGGCTTGCCTCCCCTGTGATCGCAAGATGGTTACAGCGACTAGTGTAGAGCCGATCGGGAGGGAATCCTATTGCATTTTCATCCCTGATGATGTGCAATATTCGCACCTGTCCGCTGCAATCGGTACATGCCCGGCGTGATGCCCGTGCTTTTCTTGAAAACCAGGTTGAACAGACGGTAGTCCTCGTAGCCCACGTGTCTGGCCACTTCGTTGATCTTCAGATCGCTTTCGGCCAGCAGTTCTTTCGCCCGTGCCATGCGGGTCTCCGTCAGCAATTCCATGAACGACTTGCCCGTCTCGCTCTTGAACACCCGGCGGAGGTAGTTCGGATTCAGATGGTATTTGTCCGCGTAATCGTGAAGGCTGAGCGGCTTGAAATACAAACGGGACACGTCCTCGGCCATCTCCTTCACCGCCTGCATGACGCCTGCACGGTTGCGGTTGCGGATCGCGGAGACGACCTGTCCCGCCAGTTCGCCGAGCATCACCTCGATGTCCCCCGGGCTGTACAGCCGGTCGACGTTGTCCACGAGTTCCGGATAGCTGTATCCGGATACGTCCGCCAGATTCAGGTCCAGCGAGGCGACGGCGCGGTCGATTTCCCCGAGCAGCGCGATCGCTGCGTTCTGCATCGCTTCTACGGTCGCGCCCTGCCCGCGCCAGTCCTGCGCGATCTCCCGGAACGCCGTCAGCGCCTGTTCGAGGTTGCCGCTCCGGAGCGCGGTGGCGGCCGCGTGGATCCGATGCGCCGGGACAGGGGGGTTCGGCCGCGCGGACGGTCCATCCTCCGCGGTCAGAATGACGCCCGTCTCGCCCGCCTTTTTTCGCTTGAGCGCCTGGACGGCCTGCCGGTAGGAGAGATGCAGGCTGTCCGGATCGCCGACCGTCCCCCCGATGCCGGCGCTGAACGGGAAGCGGAACTTGCACGACCGCAGCGCTGATTTCACGTCGATCGTCATGTCATGGACAACGAGGATGCATTCGAACTTCTCCGGATCGATGAATGCGACGCAGCCGTCCTTCCCGCCGGATCCCGCCGCCTCCACCGACGCCATGACGGCCAGATCGAGCTCCCGTAGCGCCGCCTCCTCGCTGCCGAAATGTTCGGCCGCCTCGGTCATCTCGTCCGGACGGGCGACGACCGCGTACATGGCGTTCAGCCGGCTCAGTTGACGGTAGAACGCCGTCTCCCGCTCGCTCCGCTCCGGCGCGCGGGGAAGCCGGCGGATGAGCTCGATGATGACACGCTCCCGCTCCCGCCTCAGCAGCTCGCTGTGATAATGGCGGATTTCCCGCTCGGAGAGCGCACGCTCGAGCTCCGTCACACAGTTTTTCAGCACCCGGTTCAGTTCAGTCTTCTTGACTGGTTTCAGCACGTAGTCGAACACCCGGCTCACGATCGCCTCGCGGGTATACTCGAACTTCGAATACCCGCTGATCACGATGATCCAGATATCCTGGTGCATCTGCTTGATCCCGCGAATGAGCCGGACACCGTCGACACCCGGCATGTTCATATCCATCAACACGATATGGGGCGCGGTATCCCGGATCAGTCCCAGGGCGTCTTCACCGTCCTCCGCCTCGCCTGCCAGCGAAAGTCCCAGCTCCTCCCACTCGATTGCGCGGATGATGCCTTTTCGAGTCCACGGCTCGTCATCGACGACCACGACTTTGTACATCATGCCATCCCTCCTTGCAGTCCGTCTGCCGCATGTCCGTCAAGCAAGTGTTCCGGATCCGGCTCTCTGGGCAAAATGAGTTCCACTTCGGTTCCACTGCCTTCATCGCTGTCGATGCGTATCCGGTACCGGGTGCCGAAATGGATAAGCAGCCGCGCGTGGACGTTGGCCAGCCCCATGCCCGCCGTCCGACGGCTCGCGGACGGGCGCTCCAGCATGTCGGCGACTTCAGTCGCGTCAGACAGCTTCTCTCGGAGCCGCGCAAGCTGTTCCGCCGTCATTCCGACGCCATCGTCGCGGATGATGAAATGGATCGACTCCGGGGCAGCGAACGCCCGGATCGCCAAAACGCCTCCACCCTTCTTCTTCTCCAGACCGTGGAGGAAGGCGTTCTCCACGACGGGCTGCAGCGTCATCTTCAGGATGCGCTCGCCCAGAACCCGCTCGTCGATGTCAAGCTCCACCCGGATCTTCGCGCCGAAACGCAACGTCTGGATGTTCAGATAGTCCTGCACATGGCGCAGTTCCCGCTCCACGGTGACGATTTCCCGCTCGGTCAGACTGTAGCGGAACATGTCGGCGAGCGAGGTCGTCATCATCGCGATCTCATCGATCTGATAGTAGTCGGCCATCGCCCGGATGCTGTCCAGCGTATTGTACAGAAAATGCGGATTGATCTGCGAGTACAGCATCGCCAGCTCCGATTCGCGCAGTTTGAGCTGGTAGACGTATTTATTTCGAATCAGCCGCTCAATTTCGTCCAGCATCGCGTTGATGTTGAGGGCGATGCCGCCGATCTCGTCGTCCTGCCGGATTTGCGCACGGATCGTGAGATTCCCCCGCTTCACGCTGTTGACCAGTTTGTAGAGATGCAGAATCGGCCGCGTGATGCCGGAGGCGAACCAGTACGAGACGACAATCGTGATGAGCAGCGCGACGACGGCGAACAGCCCGGTCAGCTTAAGGATCTGGTACGACGCGCTGAAAATGTGCGATTCCGGCGTCAGCAGGATCATCGTCCATCCGGTCGGCTCCGAACGCGCGGACAGGGCCAGGTAGTCCTCGTCCTTCCCGCCGTACCAGGCTATGCTGCCGGTGGACGCCGCTTTGAGCAGCGCCGCGTCGGCCGGAGAGCCCGGCTCGTCATCTCCGGTGGAGTACACGATGTTGCCGTCCCGATCAACGAGAACGGCCGTGCTGCCCGTGTCGATCCGGTACTCGTCGAAAATTTCACGGAACATGTCCAGCGTATAATGAGCCCTCGCGACGCTGTACACGTTGCGGTTGGACAGATCGCGGATCATGACGGAAGCCGAGAAGATGTGCCGGTCCGATCCGCCGTAGATGTCCGGCTCCACGCCGCCGAAGTAGACGCCGCCCCGCATCGCCACGGTTTTGCCGACCCAGTCGCCGGAAGCGTAGGACGCGCGCATGGCGTCCGGCCGGATCTCCGCCGTATGGTACAGCAGCTCGCCGTTGCTGTGGAGGACCGCAAAGCCCGCGAAGCTGTGCTGCCGGGGTACATAGTACGATTTGCTGAAGAAGCTGTGCAGGAACTGCTGGTAGACGATCCGCTCCGCCTCGCTCATCTCGTCGTGCCGATTGATGCCATTGATGAAATCCCTCTGGTAATAAGGCGCGATCAACACCCGCTTGATTTCCTCGAAGCGGAAATCCAGGTTCATGATGATCTGGGCCGCCGTCTGCCTGCTGGCCTCAATCGCCTTCCGCTCGAGGGCATCGTGGGACACCTTGTACGACGTTACGCCCATGAGGCAAATGCCGAGCACAATGACTGCGACATACGTCAGGAACAGTCTGCTTCGGATTTTGGTGAAAAACCGCTGCCGGAATCCGCCGTACAGTTTCCTCCACGAGCGGCTGCGATTATTCATGCGGAACTCCCCCTCGGACCGGACGTCCGGATTTTTCGCCGCACGCAAGCCGAATGGTTTGCAAACGTTCTCAAAACCTTGCTGTTTTGGTGTCCTCCATTGTATCGCCGGTTGACCGGACAGTCAATAAAATTTAGTATTATGTTTATTATTATTAAGTTAAATTCAACTAAACAATCGATTTCTCCGCTTTTTCCCATTACCCTACAGGGCGACGATGATGCCAACAAGCTTAACCATCTAAACTGCAAGAAAGCCGGTTGTCCGGATTCGGCCAGAACCGCGTGTTTGAGAAACGACTGCGGCTCGAGTACACTGGTAGTAACAAAGGAGGCGACGATCATGCCCGATAACGGCAACACCCCGCATCGTCAGAACGGACCGGCCGGCGGCATCGAGATCGGCATCAGCACGTTCCTCGAGGCGACGCCCGACCCGGTGACGGGCGAGCGGATCAGCCACGCGGAACGGCTGCGCCGCGCGGTCGAGGAGATTGTGGTCGCCGACCAGGCCGGCCTGGACGTGTACGGCGTCGGCGAGCATCACCGGCCCGACTACGCCTGCTCCGCGCCGGCCGTCGTGCTGGCGGCCGCCGCGCCGCTGACGAAGCGGATCCGGCTCTCGAGCGCGGTCACCGTCCTGTCCTCGGACGACCCGGTCCGCGTCTATCAGCAGTTCGCCACGCTGGACGGCCTCTCGAACGGACGGGCGGAGATCATGGCGGGCAGGGGCTCGTTCATCGAATCTTTTCCGCTGTTCGGGTGCAGGCTGGAGGATTACGACGAGCTTTTTGAAGAGAAACTGGAACTGTTGCTCGAGGTGTGCCGGAACGAGATCGTGACGTGGCGCGGCGGCCACCGGCCCGCGATCGACGGCCGCGGCGTCTATCCGCGCGCGGTGCAGGACCCGCTGCCCGTCTGGATCGCGACCGGCGGCAATCCGGAGTCGGCGATCCGCGCCGGCGCGCTCGGCCTGCCGGTCTGCTTCGCGATCATCGGCGGCATGCCGGAGCGGTTCGCGCCGCTCGTCGAGCTGTACAAGCGCGCGGCCGAACGGGCCGGCCACGATGTCTCGAAGCTGCAGATCGCGACGCATTCGCACGGGTTCGTCGCGGACACGGCCGAGGAGGCGGCCGAGAAGTTCTACCTGCCGACGCAGGCGCAGATGAACAAGATCGGCCGCGAGCGGGGATGGCCGCCGTACACCCGTGAGACCTACGACGCGGCGCGCAGCCTGCGCGGCGCGCTCTACGTCGGCGATCCTGAATACGTCGCGGAGAAAATCGTCCTGCTTCACCGCAACCTCGGCATCACGCGGTTCTTCCTCCACGTCAACGTCGGCACGATGCCGCACAAGGACGTGCTGCGCGCGATCGAGCTGCTCGGCACACGCGTCGCGCCGATCGTGCGGAAGGAGCTGGCGCGCGCGGCGGGAAGCGCCGGGGAAGCGGATCACGCGGGCGGCGGGCAGTAATTTTTTCACATTAATTAATAGAGGAGGCCACACACATCATGCGTTCAATTCAACTCGGCACCAGCACGCTCCAAGTACCTGTCGTCGCCGTCGGCTGCATGCGCATCAACCGGCTGGACAAGCCCGCGGCGGAGAAGTTCATCCGCACGGCGCTCGAGGAGGGCGCGAATTTCTTCGACCACGCGGACATCTACGGGGGCGGGACCTGCGAGGAGATCTTCGCGGACGCCATCGGCATGAACGCCGAAATCCGCTCGTCCATGATCCTGCAATCGAAGGTCGGCATCCGCAAGGGGATGTTCGATTTCTCGAAGGAGCATATCCTGTCGTCCGTTGACGGCATTCTGAAGCGGCTGCGGACGGACTACCTCGACGTGCTGCTGCTCCATCGCCCGGACGCGCTCGTCGAGCCGGAGGAGGTGGCGGAGGCGTTCGACCGGCTGCACGCGTCGGGCAAGGTGCGCTGGTTCGGCGTCTCGAACCAGAAGCCGATGCAGATCGAGCTGCTCCGGCGCTACGTGCGCCAGCCGATCGTCGCGAACCAGCTCCAGCTCAGCATCACGAACGCGACGATGATCTCGCAGGGAATCAACGTCAACATGGAAAACGCGTCGGCCGTGGACCGGGACGGCAGCGTCCTCGACTACTGCCGCCTGCACGACATCACGATCCAGCCGTGGTCGCCGTTCCAGTACGGCTTCTTCGAGGGCGTCTTCCTGGACAATCCGAAGTTCCCGGAGCTGAACCGGAAGCTGGACGAAATTGCAGCCCGGCACGGCGTCACGAAGACGACGATCGCGATCGCGTGGCTGCTGCGCCATCCGGCGAAGATGCAGCCGGTCATCGGCACGATGAACATCGACCGGCTGCGCGATTGCTGCAAGGCGAGCGACGTGTGGCTGTCCCGCGAGGAGTGGTATGAGATTTACCGCGCGGCGGGGAATATTTTGCCTTGAAGCCGGACCGAGGACCGATATGCATCATGAGAAAGAACCGCGTGCGATTGCCGCACGCGGTTCTCGGGTTTGCAGGGTTATTGCCGGCGTTGCGCCGCTCCCCCGCCTCTCATTCCGCCGCCATCACCAGCTCCGCCAGCATACGCGCCGCCGCCTCGCCGGACTGCGGGTTCTGGCCCGTCACCAGCCTGCCGTCGACCTCGACGTGGTTCGCCCACTTCTCCGCGGCGACGAACTCCGCTCCGGCCTCGCGCAGCCGGTCCTCGAGCAGGAACGGCATCGCGCCGTCCAGCTTCACGGCCCGCTCCTCCTCGTTCGTGAACGCCGTTACCCGCCGGCCTTTCACCAGGTGCGCGCCGTCGGACAGCCGGACATGGACAAGCCCCGCCGGTCCGTGGCAGACGGCGCCGATCGGCCGGCCCGATTCGAACAGCTCCCGGATGAGCGACTGCAGCTTCCCGTTGTCGGGAAGATCGAACATCGTACCGTGTCCGCCCGGCAGGAACAGCGCATCGAACCCGTCCGCGTCCAGCGACTCGACCGGCGCCGTGTCGTCCAGCTCGCGGATCGCCTCCGCCCATTTCGCTTCCGCCTCCGCCGTCAGGCTGCGCGGGTCGATCGGCGCCTTGCCGCCCCGGATGCTGGCTGTCGTGATCCGGAAGCCTGCCGCGCGGAACACTTCAAACGGTTCGGCGAATTCGGACAGCCAGATTCCCGTCCGTTCGCCCGTCGGCATTTCGCCGTGGCTGGTCACCACCATCAGCACATGACGCTCCGCCACAACAAATCCCTCTCTCCCTGCCAATCTGATGCTTTCGCAGCCGGCTGCGCTTCCAGTTTAAGCCATGCGCTGCTATAATCCAAATAAATAATAACGCATGGTGGTATAAAAAATCTTATGGCAGACTTCGAATGGTTCCGCACCTTCGTCGCGATTTACCGCCACGGTTCCGTCTCCGCCGCCGCGGCTTCGCGGTACATGACCCAGCCTGCGCTCAGCCAGCATCTCGCCGCGCTCGAAGCCGAGATCGGCGAGCCGCTGTTCCGTCGTACACCCCGCCGCATGGTGCCGACCGAGCGCGCAAAGCTGCTCTACGCGCAGATCGCGCAGGCCGTCGACCGGCTGGAACGGGTGGACGACGAGTTCAAGCAGCCGGGGCGGGCGCCCGTCCTCCGGCTCGGCGGACCGGCGGAATTCCTGCACGAACGCGTCATCCCCGCGCTGCCGGAATCGCCGTACCGGGTGCTCCTGACGTTCGGCGAGACGCGGCCGCTGCTCCGGCTCCTCGCGGACGGCGAGCTGGATCTGCTCGTGGCCACGCAGCACGTGGCGACGGCCGGGCTCGTCTTCTCCCGGCTCGCCGCCGAGACGTTCCTAACGGTCGGCGTCCGTCCGCTCGGCCTTCCGCCCGGCGCCGGCAAGCACGAGGTCCGGGCCGCGCTCGAGCGGGAGCGCTGGATCAGCTACGGCTCCGACCTGCCGATGATCCGCCGCTTCTGGATGCGGGCGTTCGGCGTCCGCTGCGCGATTCTGCCGGATTATGTCGTGCCCGATCTGCGCATCATCAAGTCGATGGTCCTGCGCGGGCTCGGCGTCAGCGTGCTGCCGGACTACCTGATCAGGCGTGAAGTTGAAGCGGGACTTCTCCATGTGCTGCACGAGCCGGACGAGCCGGCCGTGAACGAGCTGTGGCTCGTCCGCCGGTCGGCGGACAGCGCCGACGAGCGGCTGGCGGTGTTCGCCGACGCGCTCGCCTTCGCCGTCTCCCGGTCGTGAAGCCGGGTCTTGACCGCCGGTTTCGGCGAGGGCACGCATCCGGCCCCGCATCCGCGGCAAGCTCCCGGCGAAAACCGGGCATGCTATCGGGGGAGCGGGAGCGGAAATCTGAAGCGGATGCTGCACAACCGCCGGTTTCACGCTGTGATTCGGGTCACAACCGACGCTTCCAGATATTTGATACAATTGTCCCAAGACCGCATAACAAGTACATGTGCAAGGAGGCACACCGTCATGAAACTTTCCGGCAAAGTGGCCATCGTCACCGGCGCGGCATCCGGCATGGGCAAGGCGATCGCCGAGCTGTTCGCGCAGGAAGGCGCCAAGGTCGTCGCGTCCGACCTCAACGCCGAAGGCGTGCAAGCCGTCGTGCAAGGCATCACCGACAAGGGCGGCACCGCCATCGCCGTCGCGGCCAACGTGGCGAAGGAAGAGGATGTGCAGAACCTCGTCGACACGGCAGTCAAGACGTACGGCACCGTCGACATTCTGATCAACAACGCGGGCATCATGGACAACTTCGTGCCGGCGGCGGAAATCACCGACGAGCTGTGGGAGCGCGTCTTCGCGGTGAACACGACCGGCGTGATGCGCGCGACCCGCAAGGTGCTGCCGATCTTCATCGAGAAGAAGAGCGGCGCCATCGTCAACATCGCCTCGATCGGCGGCCTGTACGGCTCGCGGGCCGGCGCGACCTACACCGCTTCGAAGCACGCCGTCATCGGCTTCACGAAGAACGTCGGCTTCCAGTACGGCGAGTTCGGCATCCGCTGCAACGCGATCGCGCCCGGCGGCGTGAACACGAACATCGGCACGACGATGAACAATCCGAGCCAGTTCGGCATGGGCAAGGCCATGTCCGGCGCGGCCAACAACCCGCGTTCGGGCGAGCCGGAAGAGATCGCGAAGGTCGCGCTGTTCCTCGCTTCGGACGACGCGAGCTTCGTGAACGGCGCCGTCGTCACGGCCGACGCGGGCTGGACCGCGTATTGATATCCGGCCCTGCCCGTCATGCGCGAAATGGAACCCCCATCCGGGTTCCATTTCGCCATTAATGCGAGTATCGCCGGTTCTCCGCCATCCGCTTCGCAGCGAAGTCGACGGCCTCCTTCCTGTCGACGAATGGACCAGCAGCACATCCCCGGCCTTGATCCCGGGCCTGCGCAGGCCGCGCCGCATTCCGCCGATCGTGACCGGCTCCGGCGTTCGGGCGACGGCATCCTTCTCGCTCAAGCCCATCCCCCCGTTCCGTGGTGTCCGCACCCCTTCGCCGCGACATCGCCATTTCCCTCCCCGACGAAAAAAGCGCCGCCACAAAATCGCCATTGACAACCCGTTTCCCGGTCGCTATCATCAATATGGCGAAACTGATAATCATTATCAGTACGGAAAAACAGGCCTGACATTTTGCCATCACCAAGGAGTGGAGTTTTCATGCGCAAGCTGCTGTTGCCCGCGCTGCTCATTCTGGCGCTCGTCGTCACCGCGTGCGGCGGCGGAAACAACAAGTCGTCCGGGGGCGCGACGTTCACCTACGAGTCGGAGACCGGTCCGATCGAATTGCCGGTCAATCCCCAGCGGGTCGTCAACCTGTCCGGCTTCACCGGCAACCTGCTGCACCTCGGCGTGCCGGTCGTCGGCGCCGAAGTCTGGTCGAAGACCGCGCCGCAATTCGCCGAGCAGCTCAAGGATGTCGAAGAAGTGTCGGAAGAAAACCTGGAGAAGCTCATTGAGCTGGAACCCGACCTGATCGTGGCCCTGTCGACTGTCAAGAATCTGGACAAAATCCGGGAGATCGCTCCCACCGTCACGTATACCTGGGGCGCGCTCGACATTTTCAACATGCACATCGAAGTCGGCAAGGCGGTCAACAAGGAGAAGGAAGCCCGCGAATGGGTGGACAACTTCAAAAAGCGGCTGGAAGAAACCGGCGCGAACATCAAGGCGAAGATCGGCGAGAACGCAACCGTCACCGTCATCGAAGTGTATGACAAGGCGATCTACGTGTTCGGCGACAACTGGGCGCGCGGCACGGAACTGCTCTATCAGGAAATGAAGCTCGGCATGCCCGAGAAAGTGAAGGAGAACGCCCTGGAGGCCGGCTACTACGCGCTGTCGCCCGAGGTGCTTCCGGAATTCGTCGGCGACTACCTGATCATCAGCAAATATTCGAACGCCGACATGTCGTTCCAGGACACCGAGACGTACAAGAACATTCCCGCCGTGAAGAACGGCCGGGTGCTCGAAATGACCGGCGAAGGCGCGTCGTTCTCCGACCCCTACACGCTGGAGAAGCAACTGGAGCTGTTCGAGGAATTCTTCCTGAACAGCCCGTGACGGAGAGGATGACGCTTCGTGATGAAGCCGCTCGGCCGCCCGCGCAGGGCGGCGTTCGGATGGACGATGGCCGCGGGGCTTGCGGTCATGGCCGGGATGTTCGTCGTGTCGCTCGTGTACGGCGCGGCGGACATCCCTTTTCGTGATGTGTGGCGGGCGCTGTTCTCCCGGGAGGTCAACGACCGGATCCTGATTATCCGGGAGATCCGGCTGCCGCGGGAGATCGCCGCTCTGGTCATCGGCGCGGCGCTGGCCGCCGCGGGCGCGATCATGCAGGGGATGACGCGCAATCCGCTCGCCGACCCCGGGCTGCTCGGCATCACGGCGGGCGCGAACCTGGCGCTGGCCGTCGGCTTCGCGTTCTTCCCCGCGCTCGGCTATTTCGGCATGACGGTCGCCGGCTCGATCGGCGCGGCGCTCGGCATGCTGCTCGTCCTTGGACTGGGCGCTTCGCGCAGGGACGGCTGGTCCCCGCTGCGGCTCGTGCTGGCGGGATCGAGCGTCTCGTTCTTCCTGTACGCCCTCGCCGAGGCGATCGGCATCGCCTTCAAGGTGTCGAAGGACGTCTCGATGTGGACGGCGGGCGGCATCATGGGCACGACGTGGCGGCAGCTTGAAATCGTCGTCCCGATCGTCGCCGCCGGCCTGATTGCCGCGATGCTGTATGCCCGGCAGCTTACGGTGCTTTCCTTGAGCGAGGAAGTGGCCGCCGGACTCGGCCAGCGCACCGCGATCGTCAAGGCCGTGCTGTCCTGCGTGGTCATTCTGCTCGCCGGCGTGTCCGTCGCCCTCGTCGGCAACATGGCGTTCATCGGCCTGATGGTGCCGCACATCGCGCGCGCGCTCGTCGGCACGGATTACCGGCGCGTCCTGCCGATGGCGGCGGTGGCGGGCGCCTCGCTGCTGCTGCTCGCCGACACGCTCGCCCGGACGATCGGCAAGCCCTACGAGGTGCCGACGGCGGCGATCATCGCCGTGCTCGGCATTCCGTTCTTCCTGATCATCGCGCGCAGAGGGGGTGGACGGTCGTGATCGCGAGGGAGCTCGTCCGCAAGCAGCGCCGCTGGCTGGTCGGCCTGATCGGCCTGATCGCGGCCACCGCGGTGGTCAGCATGGGGCTCGGCTACGCTTCGCTCTCGTTCGACCGGCTGATCCCGACCCTGCTCGGCCAGGGCACGTTCAAAGAAGAATTCGTGCTGTACTCGATCCGGCTGCCGCGCATCGCGATCACGCTGCTCGCGGGCATGGCGCTCGCGCTGTCCGGCGCGATCCTGCAGGGCATCACCCGCAACGAGCTGGCCGATCCCGGCATCATCGGCATCAACTCCGGCGCGGGCGTCGCCGTGACGCTGTACTACATGTTCTTCCCGATCGACGCGGGCGTCTTCGTGTATCTGGTGCCGATCGTCGCCTTCATCGGCGCGCTGGCCGCCGCGATCCTGATCTGGCTGGCGGCGTACCGCCGCGGCTCCGGCCTGCATCCGCTGCGGCTCGTGCTGATCGGCGCCGGCTCCTCGATCGCGCTGTCCGGCCTGATGATCGTGCTGATCTCGTCGGTCGACCGGTTCAAGGTCGATTTCATCGCGAAATGGCTGGCGGGCAGCATCTGGGGCGCGGACTGGCCGTTCGTGCTCGCGCTGCTGCCATGGCTCATCGTGCTCGTGCCGTTCGTGCTGGCGCGGGCGCACCGCCTGAACCTGCTCGAGCTCGGCGAGCCGGAGGCGATCGGCCTCGGCGTGCCGCTCACGCGCGAGCGCGCCATGCTGCTGATCACGGCCGTGGCGCTGGCCGCCGCCGCCGTCTCCGTGACGGGCGGCATCGCCTTCGTCGGCCTGATGGCGCCGCACATCGCGAAGCGGCTCGTCGGACCGCGCCACCAGTTGTCCATTCCGATCGCGCTGCTCATCGGCGGCTGGCTGCTGCTCGTCGCGGACACGGTCGGGCGCAACCTCGCCGATCCCGAAGGCGTCGCGGCCGGCACGATGGCGGCCCTGATCGGCGCGCCCTACTTCCTGTATCTGCTGATGCGCAAAACATAAGGGCCCGGACCCCTTTCCGTGTCCGGACCCCGCAGACCGGTCCCGACTTTCTGGGCACGTCCGGACCCCCTGTGAACCGACGGCAGACCCGCGTCTGCCGTTTTGCACTTGGCGCACATTTGCACCAAGTCCGACCATCCGGCCGGTCGCCGGCCACGCACCGTCTCACCGCCGCAGCGGAATGCCGTACATCCGCGCGAACGCCTCGCGCAGCGTCTCCGGTCCGTCCGCGCCCGGCCCGTCCGCGGCGCTGTCGTACATCGCGACGCCGTCCCGCAGGAAGACGATCCGGTCGGCCGCCGCTTCCGCGATCTCGAGCTGGTGCGTCGAGAACAGCACCGTCTGCCCCCGCTCCGCCGCCTCCCGCACGAGCCGGATGAAGCTCTCCATCCAGTACGGGTCGAGGCCGTTCGTCGGCTCGTCCAGCAGCACGAGCGGCGGCCGCGCGAGCAAGGCTTGCGCGAACAGGACGCGCTGCCGCATCCCCTTCGAGAACGACGCGACCGGCTTCTTCCCGGTGTCCGCGAGCCCCACTTCGGCCAGCGCCTCGGCCGCCCGGCTCCGCGGCAGCCCGCGCAGCTTCGCCCAGAACGCCATCGTCTCCATCGCGGTCAGCCCGCCGGGGAACCGGTGGTCGTCGGGCATGTAGCCGATCCGTCCGGCGTACGCGAGCCGGTCGTCCTTCCAGCGCAGCCCGCCGACGCGGATCTCGCCCGCATCCGGATGCAGGATGCCGGCGATGAGCCGCAGGATCGTGCTCTTGCCCGCGCCGTTGCCGCCGAGCAGCGCGATCACCTGCCCCGCTTCCGCCCGCAGGCTGAAATCTTTGATCACTTCCTGCCGGCGCATCGCCTTCTTCACATGTTCCATGAGCAGAACCGGTTCAGCCACGCCGCCGCCCCCTCTCCCAGAGCCATCCGGACAGCCCGAGGCAGACGAGGATCCACGCCAGGCAGATGCCGATGAATATCCACGTCCCGCTTCCGCCGCGAATCCACTTGACCCATTCCGCATAGTCCGCCCCGAGCATCGAGCCGCCGCCGAGCTTGATGACGGCGAGCAGCCGGGCCAGCTCCGCCGGGTTGAACATCGTCAATACCGACACGCCCGGCTTGATCCACGGATACGGCAGCAGGCCGAGCACCGCGATCAGCAGCGCCGGCCAGGCCATCACCGTGAAGAACCAGACGGCGGCGGAGATCGTCAGCGCCTGCCACCGGTTGCGCGCCAGCGCGCCCACGAGCTGCGCCAGCCCGAGATACATGAGCGCGAGGCTGACGGAGAACGCGAGCAGCACGCCGTACGTCCGGAAGCCGAAGCCGCCGCCCGCCGCCCAGCCGACGACGCCCGCGAGGCCGAAGCCGAACGCCGCGATGGCGAGCAGCACGACGGCAAGCCCGACGTACTTGCCGATCAGGTACGCGCCGGTCGTCAGCGGGTAGGTGGAGAGCAGCTCCCATCCGCCGTCCTCTTTTTCCCCCGTGAGCGAAAAAGACCCCAGCATCAGCGTCATGAGCGGCAGCAGATACAGGATCAGGTTCAGCATCGTGCCCGTCACGCCGGAGTAGCCCTGCACATACCCCTGCGAATTGATGAGCAGCAGGGCGATCATGAACAGCGCAAAAAGGGCCAGGAACGAATACGCCCACGGGTTGCGGAAACCCGTGCGAATTTCCCGGTCCGCCACCTGCAGCATGCGGCTCATGCCGCGGCGCCGCCTTCACGCGCGGCCGCGACGCCGCGGCCGCCGTCATGGTCCGTCCCGGCGCCGTGCACGTTGCCCGCGTCGTGGCCGTTCATGCCGTCGCCGTTCCCGTGATCCGTCCCGTTCGCACCCTCATGGCCGTTCGCACCCTCATGGCCCGCGCCGTGCCCGTCCGAATTGCCGCCGGACGCGCCTTCGCCCCCATGCATTCCGCCGTCCGCGCCGTGGCCATGATCGCCCATGCCGTCCATCATGTCGCGGTTGCGTTCCCACGAATGGTTCGACAGTTCGTCCGCCGTCATCAGCACGCCCATGCCCTGCTCCGCGATGAACGCCTCGGCTTCATCCTTGTCCGCGAAGGACAGCACGCCGTACGCCATCGGCGTCCTGAACGACGCGTCGTAGACGTAATAGGCCTTCTCTGACTTCACCCACGCGAGGGTCCCGTAATCGCGCACGAACGCCGCGCCGACGTCGCCGTCGCCGTGTTCCGCGAGCCAGGCGTACATGCAGCCGATATCGTCGAAGACGAGCGTCCGCCCGTCCTTCGTCACGATCTGCGTCGCGTGGGCATCGTCCGCGACGGCCATGTTGCACGTCGCACAGCGGTCCGTCTCTTCGTTCACCGCCCGCGCCGCATATTCGTCCCGGCCGCATGCCACACTAAAGACGGCTGCCATGACGAGCGCAATCGTCAAGGTCATCCATCGATTCCTCATGTCGTTCTCCTCCTCGAGATGATGATGACGGCGCAGGCCGCCGCAAGCAGCAGTGCGCCTGCGGCTCCCGCCGCCCGTCCGGAATCCCTGCTTGTCCTGTCCGTCTCCCGCGCGGGACGCATGAGCGGCGCGGCGTCAACCGCCCAGCCGCTCCGGTCCGCGCCGTACAGCCCCTCGAGAAACGTCATGCCCGGCGACTGGAACAAGAGCTGGAACACCGGCCGCCGCTCGGTCACCGACAGGAAGAACGGATTGACGGCGTATGTCAGGTCGCTGGCGCCGTCGCCGTCCGCGTCGACGCCGCTGAACGAATCCCAGAAGTTCCGTTCGATCGTGTTGTTCCCGCTGCGCTGCGCGCCCGCGTCCGCGACATTGCCGATCCACCGGTTGCCCGCGATCGTGTTGCCCTCCGAATCGATGAGCTGCATCCCCATGAAGTTGTCCGTGATCGCGTTGTCCTCGATCCGGTTGCCGGTCGACGATTCCACGTAGATGCCGACCCGGTTGCCGGAGACGGTATTGCCGCGCACGACCGAATTCCGGGCCGCGAACAGCAGGATGCCCTGGGAGTTGACGTTCTCGCTCTGTTTCGCAAAAAGATTCCCCTCGAGCGTCACGCCGTCCACCGTCATCACCATCGCGCCGGTCACGTTCATCCGTCCGGTGTTCCCGGTGATCGCCGTTCCGTCCGAGTACATGACGTGGATGCCGTAGCGCGACGACTCGACGGTGTTGCCGGCGATCCGCACGCCGTCGCTGTTCTCGATGTAAATGGCGTCGTACATCGCCACGACCGTGTTGGCTTCGATCACGGCGTCGTCCGTCTCGTACAGGTCGATGCCGTTCTTCCGCTCCGTGAACCGGCCGCCCGGCGGCTGCGTCGTGCGGATCGCATTGCCGCGCACGATCGCGCGGTCGGCCCGCTCGAGACGGATGCCGTAGCCCCCGGTCTCGATGTCGAGCCCCTCGAGCGTCACATCGGGCGCCGTCGCCAGCACCGCCGGCCGGTCGCGTCCGCCCGATTGCCCGATCCGCAGCCCGCTCAAGGACGCGCCCGCCGCCGTCACGGTGATCGCGGGGCTGTCGCCGGCGTTCACGACCGTCACGTCACCGTCGGCTTCGATCGCCAACCGCTTGCCGATGGTCGCCGGTCCCGCGTACTCGCCCGCCGGAAGGCGCAGCACGGACCCTTCCGGCGCCGCGTCGACGAGCGGCTGCAGCGGCTGCGGCGCGGCCCCTTCCGCCGCGGCGGCCGGCGGCGCCAGGCCGACGAAGCCGCCGAGCAACACCGCCAGCACCAT